>Ga0075876_121_pt1 | contig 5177 bp, 5 predicted proteins | sample RifGroA1_FD_68299 | JGI IMG/M metagenome (GOLD analysis project Ga0075876, IMG submission 68299) | Parcubacteria bacterium GW2011_GWA1_43_21 | reverse complement strand
TTGATAGGGTGGAATAGTAGCGCCGACTAGGAAAGCCTCGCCACCCCGTACCAAAACTCGCGAGCCATCGAGTTGAGCTTGGTTGTTTTTGGCCGATTTGACCTCTATACCCAAAAGCTCAATACCAGCTTCGTATTGTTCCAGAGCTTCATATTGGAGAAAAAACTTCTTATTTTCAGCTAAATTACTCATTTTTTAATCATAACATGAAATGGAAAATCTGGTATTTCTCATCCTCGTCCCGTGAAGGAAAAGCCTTTTTACGGGGTTGCCAAATTTCTAGAATATGTTAGTATATAGACAGAAACGCCAACTGTGCCATGTGTGTCCCGATGGGACTAAAACCGTAAAAAGGAGAAACGAAGTTGAAAATGAGAAAAGTCAGAAAGGGTGATGGCTTCATCCCGGTCTCGTTTGGTGCGTTTGAACACGCCGAGGTGGGAGATTTCTTTCAGACGACTTGGGGCACTCGCTTGCGGGTGGTCGAAGTGGAAGGAGCTGGTGATCAACGGGCCATCACGATGACGTTTGAGGACGGTCTCTTTGTTGGGACCAGTCAAACGTTCAATTGGCGGAAAGGGGTGTTGATCAATGTCAACACCAACCAGCCCGAACCGATCCATCAGTTGGTCGGCTTGGTCAAGGATTTCGCCTTGGCCGTGTAGTTTTTTTAAGATATCAAGCGCCGGTTCGTCAGCAGACGAACCGGCGCTCTTTCTTTGCTAAATTTTTAGAAATTTACCATTGGCACTGACTAGCGATGTTTGTGAAGCTGGCGATTTTTTGGCAGAGATTAATTAGATTTTTTGATTGGGCAAAAGTATGGTCTTCGTCAGCGTAAGTGACAAACTCATATGGTTTTTGGCGGCGGTCTAAAATATCCACCAGCCAAGTAGCTTGACTGGGCGGAATGGTCTTGTCGCTATCGTTTTGGACAATCAAGATTTTTTGTTTGGTCACCCGGTCCAATCTTTCGGTGATACCGGTCTCTTGGAACAGCGGATCATTATCGTCACCACGCAAGCCGTGGAAATAAGTATTAAAAATAGAATTTTGATAATAGTCGAGGAGTTTAGACCAGTGAGTGACACCATTGATGGAAATCGCGCCGGTATAGTTGGTTGGTTTTTCCACTAAAGTGCGCAAGGAGAGATACCCACCATAACTATTGCCGATCAAATAAATAGCGCTAGGTTGATACATTGTTTTCAGTTCGGTGGTCAAAGCTAAAATATCGGCCACGTCTTTTTTGCCGACTTGACCAACGATAGTGTCGGCAAATTGGCGACCGTAGCCATAACTACCAACGTAGTCAACTTTGGCCACAATAGCACCGGTTTGAGCTAATTCATCGAGTAGCCAGTCATAGGTAGCATAACTTTGGTAGGCATGATAATTGCCGGCACCAGCTACTTGGCGATAGGGTCCGCCATGAAGCCAAATGATCAGTGGTTGACCGATTTTTTTCTCGGTTCGGACGACCGAGACTTGGCGCTTGGCAATGGTGGCATTTTTGCGAACCAATTGGGGAAAAGTTTTGGCCAAAGAGGGGATCTGGAAATTGGCCACAGCGCCGGTCGTCGGATCGTAACGACTCACTAATTTGCGGTTACCAGCGAGCCGAGTGAAAAGCAGATAATCATCTACTCGTTGCAATTTTTCGCCATAAGAAATGTTATCGGTGATTTTTTTCAAATCTCTGGTTGTCAGATTGAAACGATAGAGTGACCAGGTTAGCGCTTGCTCACGATTGGTGTAAAAATAAATAGTATTTTTATCCCAAACTAGAAAATCACCAATGCTATAGTTCCTACTAATCAATTTTTTGGCGATTAATTTTTTGCCGGTTTGGGGCAACTGGGTTTGATAGAGGGTAGAGTAGCCGTCGCGATCGTCTAGATAAATAACAAAACTTTCATCGGGGGCAAAAGCAAAGAGACGATTCTCTTCGGTCAGTAGATCCCAGTTTGGCACTTTGCTGGTGATTTCACTCCAACGTGGCTGGCTGATATCGCGCAGATCAAATAAAACATGATGACGAATTTTGTCTTTATTGACCTTGGAAGAAATATAATAGACGAGATAATTATTGTCGGGTGAAAATTGAATACGGGAAGCATTCCAAATTTCTTTGTATTTACTACGCAAGGTTTTGAGTAGATTATCTTGGGTCGGATCAGTTAGACCACATTCCTTAGCTTGTTCTTGGTCGCAAGTTAAAGTTTTTGGATCGCAATGATAGTAGGTCGTCTTATTTTCTAGCGCTCCACTTTGGATACGCAAATCGCCACAAGTGCCAAAACTCATGGTGGCATAATCAAAACCCAGTGCCGAAACAGAGAGTGGTAAAATCAATAATAAAAAGACGGTGATTTTAAGAAAGGCTTTCATTTACCCTATTAAGTAAGATTTGACCCTATTTTTAATAAACTTTTTACCATAGATAGTTTTTAGATATTTTTCTCTATGTGTAGCATCATCTTGGTGAAGACATGCTTCATAATAAACAATCTTTAGTGGTCGACGATGTTTAGTTGAGTCAACTAAACCCCTACTATGTAGGTCAAATCTAGATTTTAAATTTTTTGTAAAACCAACATAAAACTTTTTATCTTTTTCTGACTGAAGAACATAGGTATAAAACATACCACAACATTATAACAAAAAATTTAAAATCTTACTTAGATAGGGTGAATTCTAACATATTTTTGTCTCAATTTGTTATTTTTATCATTTAATGTTTCAATAAAAAAGGAAGCTCGATTGGTGGTCGGGCTAAAACTTTAGGTCAAGCGGTCTATCCGCGGGAGGTGTCACTTGGAACAGACGACGGCGATTTTTGTCGAAGTAGTTTGTCTCCGAAAGAGAACGGGAAAACGCTATGCTAAGGATGTCAGACGACTAGAAAGGTTGCTCCGTGACTGGGAAGACGTCGTGGCAAAAGGTCGATGGCGAGTAGGTATCGCCAAACTGACGGCCTGCAAGGATCGTTTTCGACGCTATTATGGTTGGGAGGCTTTGAGAGAAGAGGTTCACGACATCCAAACCAAAATCGCGTGGGAAAAGCTCAGTGTCTTGAATCGTGGCAATGTTCTTTCCTTTGAGGACGCCAAACAACCAAAGGTGGAACCAAAACCACTGGTTCAAAGCTACTGCTTTGCTCGTGATGATCGACGGATGACCAAGATCCTCCTTCGCCGAGCCTACGGTGCCAGAGCCTGATCGTTGGTTGCTAGTTTTTTCTTTTTTGGAGCCGGATGAGATTTTATCTCTTCGGCTCTATTATTTTTCGTTTTTTCTTTTTTATGCTATTTTAAAATTATGGAAAAAGAACCATTGGCCATGGAAAAACTGGTAGCTCTATGCAAGCGACGCGGTTTTATTTATCCTTCCTCGGAAATTTATGGTGGTCTAGCTGGCGTCTGGGATTTTGGCCCGCTCGGCGTGGGATTAAAAAACAATCTCAAAAATATCTGGTGGCAGATGATGGTCCAAGATCGCGAAGATATGTATGGCTTGGATGCTGATATTTTAATGAACGCCAAAGTCTGGGAAGCCTCTGGTCACGTGGCCGGCTTTGCTGATCCAATGGTGGAATGTGAAAAATGTCACAAGCGTTTTCGGGCTGATCAGCTTGATGATCCTAAAAAGTGTCCCGATTGTGCCGGTGCTTTTGGTCCGGTGCGTCAATTTAATATGATGTTCAAGACGCAAACCGGAGCAGTGGAAGATTCCTCAGCCACGGTTTATCTTCGTCCAGAAACCGCGCAAGGGATTTTTGCCAATTTCAAAAATGTCATTGACTCGTTTCATCCGAAAATGCCATTTGGTGTCGGTCAGATCGGCAAGGCTTTTCGTAATGAAATCACCCCTCGCGATTTTATTTTTCGCGTCCGTGAATTTGAACAAATGGAAATTGAATATTTTGTCCGCGAGTCGGAATGGGAAAAACATTTTGCCAGTTGGCGCGAAGCGGTGCACGACTATCTGCAAGCGGTCGGCATTGCCAAGGGTAAAGTGCACGAGCTAGAAGTCCCGGCCGAAGAGCGCGCTCATTATTCCAAACGGACGATTGATTTTGAGTTTGATTATCCTTTTGGTCGCAAAGAACTTTACGGTTTGGCCTATCGGACCAATTATGATTTGACTAAACACTCGGAACATTCCGGTGTCGAATTGTCCTATTATGATGAAGAATCGAAAGAGAAATTTATTCCCCATGTCATCGAGCCGTCTTTTGGCGTCGAACGAACCATTTTAGCAGTGCTTTTGTCGGCTTATCGCGAAGACGAATTGGGTGGCGAACCGCGTGTTTATTTGGATTTCAATTTTGCTGTGGCGCCGGTCAAAGTGGCGGTTTTTCCCTTGTTAAAAAATAAGCCGGAGTTGGTGGCCAAAGCGCGAGAAATCTATACTGATTTGAAAAAGAAAATCTCGGGTGTTGTCGCTTTTGATGACAATGGCAATATCGGCAAGCGTTATCGCCGACAGGATGAAATTGGCACACCCTATTGCGTAACGATTGATTTTCAAACTTTAGAAGACGACATGGTGACCGTGAGAAATCGCAATAGTGGGGAACAGGAACGGGTGACGATTGGCCGACTAGCTGAACGAATTTTAACCGGCAATTAGGAATTGTAATTTTGACATAAGATATCAATTACATTATCATTTGGATAGTCTAGGTGTTGTTCTTTTGTTATTAACTACGGAGGACCGGAAGAGGACCGGAATATGAGAAAGTTAGAGAGAGAGTGTGCGTGGGCCTAAGCTCAGAAGAGCTAAGACCCGAGGTGTCCCTGGCAAAGGGACACCTCTTTTTCTATTAGGCTTTTCTTTTGTCAGAAAACGTTATATAATCGCCAGACTATGGCTAAAGGAAAAAAGCCGAAAATTAAGGATAACTGGAAGATTTTAGGCCAATTTGGGAGTCAGATTTTGGCCGGTTTGATCGTGCTCCTATTGCTGGTCAGCATTTTCTCGGTTTTTAGCGAGCAGGCTAAAAAAACCAAGACCATTTCTATTTCCGAACTGGCTCAAAAAATTACTGCCGATCAAGTGGCGACGATCGATGTTCGCGGTGGCGGTCTGACTATTACCGGCCGAGATAAAACTGTTTGGCTGGCCAAGAAAGAAACCGAATCATCACTGTCGCAGACCTTGATCAATTATGG
>Ga0075876_122_pt1 | contig 7976 bp, 6 predicted proteins | sample RifGroA1_FD_68299 | JGI IMG/M metagenome (GOLD analysis project Ga0075876, IMG submission 68299) | Parcubacteria bacterium GW2011_GWA1_43_21 | reverse complement strand
GCTTCTCGTCTAATCTTCGGCATGTTTTTATTTATTGTGTATGGCATATCCTTGATGATATTTCATCAAGTGATGCGAAGCTATTGGGATATTACGTTCCTCTTGATTATTTACCTAAAAAATGGCGGAATATTTTAGAGCCAAAAAACAAATTTAGTAATATCACCATTGAGGAACTGAAAAAGGCCGGTGCCAGTATGGCCGATATTGAGAAAATAAAATCTGGCTTTTATCGCCAAAATAAAGAGATAGAGAAAATAGCGGAATTAAAAAATGACATCGCGGAGAATGCTGTATCGTCGATGATTGGCCAACCAGCTGAATGGCAAAAACCAGAAGTTGGCGCTGATCTGACTGACAAGCCAGAAGCAAGCAAGACTGGTTGGTGGTCCAAAATTAAATCTTGGTGGAAGTAGATTTTTCGAAAAAATCAGCCGATCTTTGAGTTAAAATTTTTTCGGCTTCTCGATAATCTCTTACCCAAATTGTTGATTTAGTTATTTTTCCGCCAGTTGACGGATGTAGCAAACGCGCCAGATAGCGATACTCCAAACCAAAATCTTCCAGTCGTTGCCAACTAACGCCTTGACTGTGCAATTTTTTAACTTCGGCCATCATGCCTTGACGCAAGCGCATGATCAGTCGGTCGTGGATTTTGGTCCGTAAAATTTCCGGTTCAGGATCGATGCCAATTTTTAGGCAATCGTATTGGGGAGATTTTTTTAATGTTGGCACGGTACCAAGTTGCTTGGCAATTTCAATAGCGCGGATCAAACGAACCGGATTTTTACTGTCGATATTTTTAGCACGTCTCGGGTCGAGTTTTTTGAGAATAGCGAAAAGTTCGACGACTGATTTTTCCGCCAAATCTCGACGTAATTTTTTATTAGGTGGAACAGCGGGCAAAATTAGACCGTCTATAACACTATCAATGTAAAGGCCGGTACCACCACAAATAATCGGCATTTTATCTCGTTTTAAAATATCGGCGATCACTTTGTTGGCCAGTTTTTGATATTGAGCGACGGAAAAAACTCGCTTGGGATCAGCCACATCCAGCAGATGGTGGGGGATGCCAACCATCTCTTTTTTGGTCACCTTGCCGGTACCAATATCCATGCCGCGATAAACTTGGCGTGAGTCGGCACTGATAATTTCACCATTTATTTTTTTGGCTAGTTTAATAGATAGGGCGGTTTTACCGCTAGCGGTCGGACCGAGGATAACTAGGATTTTTGGTAATTTTTTAGGCATGCCAAAAGGCTAACAGAAAAATTAAAAAAAGAAAAACTTAAATTAAAATTTACACGAAATTACTACTGGTGCCGGAGGAGGGACTTGAACCCTCACCCCTTTCGAGACACGATTTTGAGTCGTGCGCGTCTGCCATTCCGCCACTCCGGCATAATATTTAATTTTCAAAAACTTATTCAAAAATGTCGTCTGCGCGCTAGCCATTTTTATCCCTTAGCGAGTTTGCTCTGCTACTGGGGCCGCCACTCCGGCATTAGTTATTGTTGAGTCATTTTACTCGAATTTTGCGGAAAAGGCAATCGTGATATAATCTGGTCATATGCCTGAAGATTACAATCACTCTATTTTTATGATCGAGGTGGATAAGATTAAACCCAATCCTTATCAACCTCGTCAAGAGTTCAATGAGGATCGTTTGCGCGATTTGGCAGATTCGATTCGTCAATATGGTGTTTTGCAACCACTAGTTGTGACTAGAAAGGAGGTGGAGCGCGAAGATGGTTTGGTGGCGGAATACGAGCTAATTGCTGGCGAACGTCGTCTCCGAGCTTCCAAAGTGGCGGGCTTGTCGCTGGTGCCAGCGATTATTCGCTCGGGTGAACACGCCGACAAAATGAAGTTGGAAATGGCGATTGTGGAGAATCCATGAAGCCATCGCCAAAAAAGTGGGCAAGAGTCGAGTCTATGTCACTAATACCACTCGGATTTTGGCCTTACCGCAAGAAATGCTAGAGGCGATTGTTGCCGGTAAAATTACTGAAGGTCACACCCGCCCGCTTTTGATGTTGATCGACAAACCAGAGGAACAAGGTTCGCTGTTTCAAGAAATCATGCTCAAACGCTTGACCGTACGCGAAGCCGAAAACTTGGCGCGACGGATTGCTTATGAGCGAGTTCGTCATCGCGATACTTTTTTGACGCCGGCAGTGATGGAGATGGAAGAAAAATTGACCGAAAAATTAGGGACGCGAGTGCGAGTTGAAAAAAAGCCGGGTGCCCAAAGCGGGCGAGTGATGATCGATTTTTTTACTTTGCAAGATTTGGATAAGATTTTGGTTTCCATCAACGAGGGAGCGACCAACGTTGGTCAAGTGCCAGTGGTGGGGCAGGAAATCTCCGAGCTGGCTGAATCAGAAATGCCATCTGAACCGACAGAAGAAAATATCGGGATTGTGGCGGAAGAGGAAAAAATCGATGCCCTAGAATCGACAACCGATCCCGAGGATCTATATATCGTGCGTAATTTTAGTTTGTAGCTAAGCCACTAATGGAGATTTCGTCTCCATTTCTATAAGAATTGCTACTTAATTTTTAAGTATCTCTTAATGTGGTTTTTGGCGGCGTTAGTTTTAACAAAATCTAGCCACTTGCCGGTTGGTCTGGAAGTTTTTTTAGTTTCGATTTCGATGACATCACGATTTTTTAACGGATGATCAAGCGAAGAGTATTTGCCGTTGATCTTGGCGCCAACAGCGTGATGGCCAATATCAGAATGAATATGGTAAGCAAAATCCAAAGCAGTGGCTTCGCGTGATAATTCTACCACCTCACCTTTGGGAGTAAAAACGAAAATTCGATCTTGGAAAAAATCGGTTTTTAGGGTGTGGAGAAATTCTTCGCTGGCACCAACATTTTTTTGCCACTCGATCAATTCGCGAATCCAAGCAATATTTTTGGTCATCTGACCGCCGATTTTGGGTTTACCGGTCTCGTCATAGATAATATGAGAAGCGACGCCATACTCGGCTTCATGATGCATAGCCTTGGTGCGAATTTGAATTTCGATCATACTGCCATCACCGGTGAAAACGGCGGTGTGAATACTTTGATAGCCGTTGGGTTTGGGGTTGGCAATATAATCCTTGAGCCGATTGGGGACTGGTCGATAAAGATTGTGGATGATGCCAAGCGCTTGGTAGCAGTCGGGGATAGAATCAACAATCACGCGCAAAGCCGAAAGATCGTAGATCTGCTCGATGTCCATATTCTTTCGTTTCAATTTTTGATACAGACTGTAGAGATATTTAATTCGGTAATCAATTTGAAAATTATCTAATTTCTGATCGGCAAATTGACGCGCCAGATCACGATAAATCCGCTCCAATTTTTTGATGGTTTCTTTACCTTTAGTCTTGCGTAAGGCGACGACCCGATCGTATTCTTTCGGGTAGGCGTAGGGAAAACTGCCATCTTCCAAAGCGCCTTTGATTTTCCAAATACCCAATCGGCTGGCTAAAGGAGCATAAATTTCCAAAGTTTCCAGAGCAATACGACGTTGTTTTTCTTTGGGCACATATTGCAGAGTACGGATATTGTGCAAGCGATCGGCCAGACGAATCAAAATGACGCGAATATCTTCGGCCATGGCCACAAACAATTTGCGCAAACTCTCGGCATGTCTTTCAGCCCCTTGATATTTCAATTTGCCTAGCTTGGTGACTCCATCTACCAAAAAAGCCACCGTCGGTCCAAATTTTTCGGCTAAATTTTTAGTGGTAATAGTGGTGTCTTCAACGGTATCGTGAAGTAGGCCAGCCATAATTGTTTCGGTATCGGCTCCCATTTCTGCCAAATTTTTGGCCGTCATAAAAGGGTGATTGATATATGGTTCGCCGGAAAAACGTTTTTGACCTTGATGGGCTTTTTCTGCAAAAGTAAAAGCTTCACTGATCTGTTTTTTATCAGCTGGTTTTAGGTTGGGGATTAAAGCAAAAATTTCTTCAATATCTGGCATCAGTTAATCCTAGCAAAAAAGATAAAAAAGAAAACAGCCGACCAGTTTTAGAAAAACTGGTCGGCTGTCCGTCGCCGAAGCTCAAAAAAGTATTTCTCGACCGGCGTGAGAGCAGACGAGGATGCAAACGATCACGATAATCAGTCGCAAGATGTTTACGGCCTGATTGACCTTGATCCACTGGCTGTTGCGGGTGGCTGTTCTGCCGATGAAGAGCAGGGCGTCATGTAATCCGTCAGGCAGACGGATTACTTCTAACATCAGCCATCCCGACAATAATAGAATGGCACTTTTCACAATCATCTCCATGGTAAATTCTCCTTTCTGTTTTTACCCAAACCAGAGTTCCTTTATAATTATAACAAATTTTATTGATTTTGTAAAGAGAAAAAGGGGAGAGGGGGATTTATGATAAAAACATGCGATTTTATTTTTTTGCTTCCCGATCAGGGCGATTGTTTGGACAGTTTTTGTTGCTACATCTTTCCGGAATAGTTTTAGTTCCTTCCATCATTAATGATCCACATTGCGGGCAGATTTGGCCAGTCGGTTTGGATTTAATGATATTTTTACAATCCGGATAATTGGAACAACCATAGAAAACACCAAAACGTCCTCGTTTTTCTGTCATCGTTCCTTGGTGGCAGAGGTTACATTTAATGCCAGTATCACCCGCTTTTTCTTGACCATCGATCACCGCATCTTTTTTAATATATTTACATTTTGGATAATTAGAGCAGGCTACAAAGCGTCCGTATTTGCCGTCGCGTTCCACCAATTTACCGTCCTTGCATTTAGGACAGAGCTCACCGGTTTCTTTTGGTCCTTCGAGGACTTCGCCGTCGATGGTGCGCGCCCCAACACAATCGGGGAATTTGGCGCAACTATAAAATTTACCGGTCCGAGCTAATTTGATCACCATCGGTCCATCACAGAGTGGGCATTTGATATCCTTTGGCGCTTCACCTAAATTAGTAATCTTATCGATCTTTTTTTTGCTGGCCACTGCTTTGGTAAAAGGTCCGTAGAATTCTTTCAAAGTTTTAACATAATCTCTTTTGCCAAGAGCAATATCGTCGAGTTCGTCTTCCATTTCGGCGGTAAAAGTATCGCTGATATAAGAACCAAAATGTTCACTCAAAAAATCACTAATCAACTCACCAATCTCTGTTGGTTTCAGAGCGCGATCGATTTTTTCAACATAATCGCGATCGATAATGGTTTTGATAATTGAAGCGTAAGTACTTGGTCGGCCAATACCTCTTTTTTCTAATTCTTTGACCAGACCGGCTTCGGAATAACGATGAGGTGGTTCGGTGGCTTTGCCAGTTGAAAATATATTTTTCAATTCCAGAGGATCGCCAGTTTTGACTTTCGGTAATTCAACATCTTCACTGCGCGCGGTCGGATCAGCCACCAACCAACCATCAAAAACTATTTGTTGGCCGTTAGCAGTAAATTCAGGTACTGATTTGACGGAAGCCACGGCCACAATTTTAGTTTTCAAAAGTTCAGCATCGGCCATTTGACTAGCGACCGCTCTCTGCCAGATCAATTTATAGAGTTTTTGTTCTTGTGGGCCATGACCGGCGGAAAAAATACTGGCATGAGTTGGTCGAACGGCCTCGTGCGCTTCTTGGGCATTTTTACTTTTGGTGGCAAATTGTTGCGGTTTGGAATACTTATCGCCATATTGTTTTTTGACGACGCTGGCAATTTCTCCCAACGCTTGTTGGCTTAAATTGGTGCTATCGGTGCGCATATAAGTGATATGTCCAGCTTCGTACAATTTTTGCGCCAAACGCATCGTGACTGATGGTGAATAGCCCAAACGAGAAGAAGCTGCTTGTTGGAGGGTCGAAGTAGTAAAAGGCGCTTTAGCTCGACGGACCGCGTTGCTGGCGTCGACAGCGCCGATTTGCCAAACAGATTTTTTGGCTTCGTTGACGATGGTTTCAGCCTCGGCTTCAGTTTTTGGTTCAATCGAACAAGTAAAATTTACCTCTTTTTTATTTTGGGTTTCCAGAAGAGCCTCGATCACCCAGTATTTTTCCGGAATAAAAGCGCGAATTTCTTTTTCTCTTTCTACTAATAAACGCAAAGCCGGCGATTGGACCCGACCGGCGGATAAACCATAACGGACTTTTTGCCAAATGAGAGCTGACAGGTCATAGCCAAACAAACGATCTAATACTCGTCGTGCTTCTTGAGCACTGCGCAAATTTTCATCGATCAAGCGAGGATGCTTCATGGCTTCTTGAACCGCTTCGCGAGTAATTTCGTGAAAAACAATCCGCTTCGGTTTTTTTAGATTCATCGCTTCTTTGATATGCCAAGCAATCGCTTCACCTTCACGGTCGGGGTCAGTCGCTAAAACTATTTCGGTGGCTTTTTTAGCTAAAGATTTTAAGTCGGCCACCACTTTTTCTTTACCCGGAGAAATCACATAACGGGGAATAAAACCACCTTCGATATCGATGGCATTTTTACTAGATTTGGGTAAGTCGCGAATATGGCCGACCGAAGCACGAACGGTAAACTCGTTATCCAATCGTCTTGGCTTTGGCCGGTGATTCGACAATAAGTAGCTTCATCCCGTTAGAGATAGGACGCGGACGATTGTCCGTTACCTATTTAAATTAATTATGCTGTTAAAAATGATTTAGTCATATTGGCCTGTTCTTTGTGGCGTCCGCTATCTCTAACGGGATTCATAGTTTGTTTTGATATTAAAACAGAAAAAACAATTAAAGACAATTTTTGACTTTAAATTATAAAACTCTTTATCGCCAGCAAACTTTTTAGGGTACGGATTTTTCTTGCCCCGTAGAGTATCTCTATTAAACAGACTTTGTCCTAAAGTTGTCACGGTCGTAAATTATTTAGTACAGACTTTTAACCATACTCATTACTTAACGGGGTGAACTTGAAAAATCCTGTCCGCCAGCTGGCGGACGTTCGTCCCTGCCTGCCGGCAGGCAGGTCGCTAACTGGCTCTAAAACCCAAACTGAAGAACAAAGGCTGGCAGGGGGATGCAGAGATGAGGCCTCCATCGAGGACCTTTTAATCCGGCGACCCAAAAAATAACCAACAACCACAACCATGGAGAAACGCCAATCTTGCGACCGACCGCCATGTGTAATGGCGCTCAAGCCCTTGGGCCTGTGTCTGACTCCAATTAGAGTCCCAGACTCTTAGCCTCCTCCCCGCCAGCTAAAGCTTGCACATGATCTGGTTTGGCAAACCATGCACTTTTGTTTGGTTTCAAGTTTCTCAACGCAGAATACCTCAATGTCAGTAAAGAAGTATCTATGCATCGTCGAGGGACACATTGTTTTTGCTCTCTCGAAACCAAACCGATGCCTTGTGTCTATTTTTATACTAACACAAAATACTTATTTTCGTCAAAATTCGTCAAAAAAACCCCTCGCGCTGGTGGCGCTAAAGGGGTCGTGCTTGGGTTGATCTTGTGTTGCTGTTTCCGACCAGCTGGTGAGCCCTACTAAATGCAACTTACTTAAGGCCTCTAAGATTGAAGTTGCTTCTTTCGGTGTCGTATAGGCCTTGTCCACGCAGACTACTCAAACTCTCGTGGCGGAGTTGCAACCATCGAGATTGTTGCCTATACACAAAATTCAACCCATTGGAGATTTTAGGTTGTTTAAGGTTGGATGTCAATTTAATTCAAATTGATCTCACTTCCATTTTCTCGAATCAGGTTTTTGATTACCAAAAGCATGAGAGCAGTGTTGGCTTCGGAAGCGGGTAAGTGACTTTGCTCCACAATCTCATCGCGATTGGTCAGACCGTTTTTAACCAGTGCTAAAATTTTATTTTCAGCAGGGGAGTTGTCTAATTCTGAAAAAAGCGAAGCCATCTCCCCTACTCGTTTTGTTTCTAAGCCTAGGGCTTCTAGTAAATCAGCGCTGGAACAGATCGGGGTGGCGCCTTGTTTGATCAGCCAATTTGGTCCATAAGAATTAGGCC
>Ga0075876_113_pt1 | contig 17446 bp, 17 predicted proteins | sample RifGroA1_FD_68299 | JGI IMG/M metagenome (GOLD analysis project Ga0075876, IMG submission 68299) | Parcubacteria bacterium GW2011_GWA1_43_21 | reverse complement strand
GCCAGTACGGGGTATTTGCCTGAATTGGTCATCAAAGGCGATGCCACTACTCCGGAATTCGGGGGAGGTTTGTGCCAAGTTTCCACCACAGTTTTTAGAGCCGCTTTGCATGGCGGGTATCCCATTGTTGCTCGGCAAAACCATAGTTATCGCGTATCTTACTATGAACCCGCGGGGACAGATGCCACAGTTTACCAGCCGTACCCTGATTTCCAATTTAAGAACGATACGCCATATTACATCTTAATTCGCACTTATGTTGATGGCGACAATTTGTTTTTTGATTTTTACAGCAGCTCTACTGGCATTAAAGTTGAAATAGAAGGACCTCGGATCTATAATATTACCGAACCTCCTTCCCCAGTTTATATCGAGACCTCAACTTTACCGGCAGGCGTGCAGAAAAAGATCGATACTGCCCATAGAGGGGCAGACACGATCGCTTATCGGCATATTTTTGATGATACCGGCAAAGAAATTCGCAAAGATATTTTCAAAAGTCACTATATACCATGGCCGGCGAAGTATTTAGTGGGGGTAGTGGCAGCGCCAAAGGTAGAAACCAATTTGGGCAATGTGCCGCCAGAAGCTACCAGCCAAGAATCGAATCCTACTTCCCCACCCAATAACCCCACTTAAATGAATTATTGTCTAATTGGTAAAGATAATTTTCGAGTACACGAGCGCATCGAAGCTGTTATGGCAGAATTAAGGGCTCGATTTCCCCAATTACAACAAGTGCAATTAGCACCGACAGTAACTTTGACCGAATTGGCGGGCCAACTTGATGCCCAATCCTTGTGGGGGGAACAGCGCTTAGTCGTTGTAGAGGGATTATTGGCCAACAAAGATCAGGCGATCATAACTTTTGTCCAAGATTGGTTACAACAAAACAACCTGCTGACCCAGTTGATTTTAGTGGAAGAAACCGACCCTCCTAAGAAGCTGCTCCAGGCTTGGTCAAAAATGCCAACACTAAGCGTAGAACATTACTCTCCTTTGACCGCAGCAGAAACACGGCACTGGTTACAGCAAAAATTATTAAACTATCAACTTCACTTAGAAGCACCGGCTATCGCTTGGCTACTAGCTAATTTTGGCAATGATTTATGGCGCCTGTCTAATGAAATAGTGAAATTAAAGTGGTTGTTTGCCCAAAAAAATATTTCTTTGGCTTTAGTTAAGACAGTCATTGTCCCTGTGTTAGACGATAATATCTTTGCCACGATCGATGCTTTGGCGCAACGTAATTTAATTTTGGCGAATCGCTTGATTAATACACAGCTTTCGGCCGGCACGGTCGAATTAGAGCTAATGACGATGATCGCTTATCAATTTCGCAATATTGCTTTGGCCAAGGTCTTGTCAGCGCAAAAAATTGCTCCGAGCGATATAGCTAAGCGTACCGAACTACACCCTTTTGTGGTCAAAAAATCTCTCCAATTCACCCGTAATTTTAGCTGGGAGCAATTACAAAAAATTGTTGGATTAATTCAAAAAGTTGACCAGGCGATTAAGCGAGGTCAAACTCCCCCGAAGATCGGGTTAGATATTTTGATGGCGCAGATCATCAAAGCCTAATTACTCCGCGTTCTCATTAAACGAGACTTCAAGCGGGCGGCTTTGTTGCGATGGATAGCATGCGCCTTCACAGCTTTGTCCAAAGCTTTTTGGGCTAAACGGTTAACCTCTACTGCCGGATTTTGCCGAGCCGATTTGAGGGCTTTTTTCGCCACAGTCCGTTGCCTTAAATTGATGGCTCGTTTACGAGCATCACCACGCATTTTCTTCTTGGCCGAACGAGTTATAGGCATAGTTTTTAGCTTACTTTTGCTATTTTAGACTAAAAATCAGCAGCAGTAAATACTTTTTTGTATTAGGTTTGACATGCTCCCAGTAATCTAATATGATAACTTCTTAAAGCTAAGATTATTTATGGAATTAACCCCCAAACAACAAGCCTTAGAGTTAATTAATAAATCGAAACGGATTTTATTAGTCACTCATGAAAAACCAGATGGAGATGCTCTGGGCAGTATCACGAGCTTGTATCTGGTATTGAGTAAGTTAGGCAAGGTAGCCACGGCCGTCGTCTTAGACCAAGTCGGGCCGAATTATCGCTTTATTCCCAAAACCGAGGATTTTACCAAAGGATTAGCAGTCTTGCGGGATTTTGTGATTAGTGTGGATTGCTCGGCTGCTACGGCTGATAAGCTGGCCTATAATTTCCAAGACGGCAAACTTAATATTGTAATTACGCCAAAATCCGGCAATTTTCGGCCGCAAGATGTGTCTTTTGCGGAAGGCAGCTTCCAGTTCGATCTCGTTATTGTTTTAGATAGTGCTGATTGGGATCAGGTGGGCAGGCCATATGCCGATAATGCTAAATTATTCCAGACCGTCCCTGTAATTAATATTGATCATCATTCCAGTAATGATTATTTTGGCACGGTTAATTTGGTCGATTTGACAGCCGCTTCGACTACCGAGATTTTAGTCGGGGTGATTGAAGCTTTGGGTAACTCTTTGATCGACGAAGATGTGGCCACTTCCCTGCTGACCGGTATCATTAGTGACACCGGCAGCTTCCAGCATAGCAACACTACCCCGAAAGCTTTGACCGTCGCTGCCCAAATGGTGGGATTTGGCGCCAGACAGCAAGAGATTATTAGAAACCTATTCAAAACTAAAGCCTATACTACCTTAAAGTTATGGGGCAAGGTTTTGTCGCAATTACAATATGATGCCGCCCACCGGTTAAGCTGGACGTTGGTTCCTTTCAGCTTCTTTGCCGAGACCGGGGCTTCGGTAGATGAAACCAGCGGGCTCATCGACGAACTCATGACCAGCGTGCCGGGAGCGGATGTGGTGGTTTTGATTTCAGAAAAGGAGCCCAAAGTTTTATCTGGGAGCATCCGTACTAAAAAAGGCGTGGATGCAGCGGAAATTGCGGGTCTGTTCGGAGGTGGTGGCCATCCCGGAGCAGCTGGCTTTAAGTTAGTAGACCTTGGCATCGACCAAGCTGAAGGCATTATTGTAAACAAGATCAGGGAATATCAAGCCAAAAGTGGAGTCGGGACTGGCCTCGGCGAGTCACCAGAGCTAATAGCGCCAACGGCACCTCCTGTCTTGCCAGAACCGGTTAGTAGTAGCCCAACGCCGCCAGATGAACCTTCCGGAGAGCCGGCGGAGCCTAGCCCAGAAGCACCCCCCGCTTTAGAGGAAGAATCCGCCATGGGAGAGGAAAAACTTGCCAAAAATTACTAAAAGTGATATAATTAAACAGCTATGGTTTTAACGATTACTAAAAAGAAGAAAATCATTTCAAGCTACCAGGCACATAAGAAAGATACGGGTTCTTCGGAAGTGCAGATTGCTCTATTGACCGAAAAGGTTAAAGAGCTGACTAAGCACCTCAAGACCCACAAAAAAGATTTTCACTCGCGCCAGGGCTTGTTCAAGATTGTCGGCAATCGTCGGCGGTTGCTAAACTATTTAAAAAAAGCGCATCCGCGCAAATATTCGGCTTTAATTAAGCAATTAAAAATTAGGAAATAAGCTGGCAGGATTGTCATAGAGCTTAGAATTAAGTTAATTTGTTAAGTTAATCTAATTCTAAGTTTTATGCTCGTTCTCATGAGATTCTGACAGCCGTTCCTCTAGAATCAGGGTATTTCATGGAACAATTAACCACTAAAGTTGGCGCAGCTACGCTAACTCTCTCTACCGGCAAGTTAGCCAAATTAGCTTCCGGATCAGTCACTATACAATTAGGCGACACGGTGCTTTTGGCGACAGCTATCGTGGCCAACCAACCCAAAGCAACTGCCACTTACTTCCCCCTCTTGATCGATTTTGAAGAAAAGATGTATGCTTCCGGCAAGATCTCGGGCAGCCGATTTATTAAAAGAGAAGGTCGGGCCTCTGACAATGCTATTTTGACCGCCAGGTTGACTGATCGGCCACTACGTCCCCTCTTTCCCAAAGGATTTTATAATGATGTCCAAGTGGTCATCACAGTTTTGTCGGCCGATTTAATACATGACCCAGATACTTTATCGATTATCGGGGCATCGACGGCTCTGTTGATGGCAGGGGCGCCGTTTGCCGGTCCAGTCGGGGCAGTTAGAGTTGGGTTAATCAATGGCGAACTGGTGATTAACCCCTCTTACGAAGATTTAGAAAAATCCAGTCAATTGGATTTGGTCGTGGCGGGAACCAAAGATAAAGTTTTAATGATCGAGGCGGGAGCTAAGGAAGTCGATGAAGCGACTTTTGCTAAGGCCGTTAAATTTGCGCACGAAGCGATGCAGCCTACTATTAAGATCCAAGAGCAGCTGATTAAACAACTCAAAATTACCCCGAAAGAATATGTTCTAAGCACGCCATCAGCCGAACTCGTAGAGGCGGCTAAGCAGATCATGCAAATAAAACTAACTGATGCGATCTATAACATCGATAAAACTCAGCGCAACACGGCATTGAGCCTATTACAGCAAGAAGTCATCGAAAAGTTAGTCACCGACGAAGTATTAGAACGCACAGTTGTGGAAGTATTCGAAAAACTCTTATCCGAAGAGGTGCAAAAAAATATTTTAGAAGCTGAGCGGCGGCCAGATGGACGGAAGTTGAATGAAATTAGGCCTATTGATTGCGAAGTAGGCATCTTGCCTCGCACCCACGGCTCCGGTTTGTTTACTCGGGGAGAAACTCAATCCCTTACTGTTACCACTTTGGGTTCGGTGGCGGATGAACAATTGATCGACACTATGGATGCTAGCACTACTAAGCGCTATTTGCATCACTATAACTTCCCGCCTTATGCCACTAACGAAGTGCGGCCGATGCGGGGACCAGGTCGCCGAGAAATCGGCCACGGGGCTTTAGCGGAAAAAGCTTTGGAGCCCATGATCCCAGACAAGGACAGCTTCCCTTATACCATCAGAGTAGTATCAGAAATTTTAGGCAGCAACGGCAGTAGCTCGATGGCAGCGGTTTGTGGCAGCACCTTAAGTCTTATGGATGCCGGTGTCCCCATCAAAAAGCCGGTAGCTGGTATCGCTATGGGGGTGATTACCGGCCAAGGTAAATTCAAGATCCTGACCGATATTGCCGGGATTGAAGATTTTAATGGTGATATGGACTTTAAGGTCGCTGGTACTAAAGACGGGATCACAGCCGTGCAATTGGATATGAAAGCCACTGGGTTAGATTTGGATCTTTTGGAATCAGCTCTGAAGGAGGCTTACCCAGCTCGCCAAGAGATCTTGGAGAAAATTGCCAAATGCTTGCCAGCGCCTCGGGGTGAACTATCTATGTATGCGCCTCGGGTGGATTTGATCAAGATTAATCCGGATAAGATTCGCGATGTCATTGGCCCAGGCGGCAAGATGATCAACGGTATTATTGACCGGCATGGCGGTAAAAATGTCACCGAAATCAATATCGAAGAAGATGGCACGGTGTATGTGTCATCAACCAACGCCGAATTTGTTAAACAAGTGATCGCAGAGATTGGTAATCTGACCCGCGAGCCAGAAGTGGGAGCGCTCTATCAAGGTCGCGTCACTCGGATCATGGATTTTGGCGCCTTTGTCGAGATTTTCCCCGGTACCGAAGGCTTAGTGCATATTTCCCAACTCGATAATAGCCGAGTAGCCAAAGTAACTGATATAGTGAAAGAAGGAGATATTATTCCTGTGATCGTCACCGAGATTGATAGCCAAGGGAGAGTTAATCTTTCGCGCAAAGCAGCTTTGAACGGGGGTAATAATGCTTCTAAAGACTTACCTAAAAAACGGCATTAATTATGCGGTGTAATGATTGTCAGCGACACAATGGGTCAAACTATCAATATTGCATCCATTGTGGGGCAGTTTTAGCTAATTCTTTAGCCGATCAACCCGGCAAGGTGGTAGTGCCGCCTCAAACGATTGACGAATTAATTTCCGAGCGTGATCTGACCCGGGCTTATCGGCAGAAAAGCCGGTTGCACCCAGTTATCGTTGTCGGATTAGCTCTATTAATTGGAGTATCAGGGGTGTATTATTTGTTTTTCTACCGGGATATTTATCAGATTTTAGCAATTGATTATGGGACAAGCGGATTAGTTGATGGAAGATAGATCAATTGCCCTCCAGGCAATCACTACAGATATCAAACAGCACCAGTGTTCTCTCCGTCGCGGGTGTATTCAGGCGGTTCCCGGCGAGGGTAACCCTAATAGTCCGGTGGTTTTTATCGGCGAAGGTCCGGGTCGGGTCGAAGATGAAGAGGGTCGCCCTTTTGTGGGGCCCGCTGGCAAACTCCTCACGAATTTGTTAGAGAGTGTCGGTTGGCAAAGATCTGATGTCTATATCACTAATGTGGTCAAATGCCGTCCCCCCGAAAATCGCGATCCCCTGCCCGAAGAAGTCGAGGAACACAAAGAATTTTTACAAAGAGAATTGGATTTGATCCAGCCTAAATTAATAGTTCTCTTAGGCCGACATGCCTTACATTGGTTTTTGCCTGACGAAAAGATCTCTCAATGCAAAGGCAGAGCCAAGCGTAAAGGCGACCGAGTCTATTTTCCCATCTACCACCCAGCTGCCGCCTTGCATAATCCTAATTTAGCTTCCACCTTAAAAGAAGATTTTCTTAAAATCCCGGCAGTATTGCGAAAAATAGCCGAACTTCCGGTCGCACCCTCGCCGACTCCCCTTCGGGCCGAAGTTAAGTCAGCCTCTAAACAACAATTAAGTATTTTTTAAATTAAATTAATGATCAAAAAATCTAAGACAACCAAAAAACCTAAAGCGACTTTGTCCACTCTCAAGCACCATACCCTAAGATTTGTCCAGTTGGGCGGTTTGAATGGAGTGGGGATGAATATGATAGCTCTCGAATACGAGAACGATATCATCATCCTTGATTGTGGCATGATGTTCCCTGACGAAACCATGCTGGGAATCGATTATGTTATTCCCGATATTACTTATTTACGGCGCCATAAGAAAAAACTTCGCGGTATTGTGATTTCGCATGGACACGAAGACCATATTGGGGGGATCCCTCATCTGGTACCGGAATTGGGTATACCCGTATATGCGAGCCCTTTGGCCAGCGCCTTGATCGCGGTGCGCGCTAGCGAGTTTCCGGGAGGAAAACAAATCCAACTACGGACCTATCAAGAGAAAGACGAGCTCAAATTAGGCGTGTTTCGGGTTAGATTCTTCCGGGTGACTCATAGTATCCCGGATAGTTTTGGTATTATTGTAGAAACACCCTTGGGCGAAGTAATTTATACGGGTGATTTTAAGTTCGAATTATCCAACCACGTGCCAACGAAAGATGAATTCCATCAATTAACTAAATTAAATGGTCGAGTGCCTTTGGTGCTGCTGTCGGAAAGCACTAATGCCGAGATGCCGGGGCATACCGTTTCGGAAAAAGAGATCATTGCCACTTTTGATGCTATTTTTGCGGAAGCCAAAGGCCGCTTAATCATCTCTTCTTTTGCTTCTCGGATCGACCGGATGCAACATGCTCTCTCCGCTGCCCAAAAATATGGCCGCAAGGTGGCCGTCTCCGGTCGCAGCATGATCAAATATTTTGACGCAGCCTCCAAGTTAGGCTACCTTATCTATCCCAAAGATTTGATAGTGCAATTAAAATCCATCCATAAGCTACCGGATCATAAAATAGTGGTTTTGAGTACTGGCAGCCAAGGCCAGCAAGGCTCGTCTTTGGCGCGGATGGCATTTAAAGAACACGCCCAAGTCCAAATTAAACCGACGGATACGGTGGTGATCTCGGCTTCCCCTATTCCCGGCAACGAACGCTCGGTCTCGGCGATCGTGAACAATCTTTGCCGAGAAGGTGCGGAGGTAATTCGCAACCAACATATGCAAGTGCATGTCACGGGCCATGCTTTTCAAGAAGAGTTAAAGCTGATGCTGCAACTCACCCAGCCGAAATATTTTATTCCGGTGCACGGGGAATACTACATGCGCTCGGCGCATAAAAAATTAGCCAATCAAGTAGGCATTAAAGACGACCGGATATTTCTCTTGGAAAATGGTGATATCGTGGAATTCACCAAAACTTCTGCCCAAAAACTCAAAGAAACTGCTCCGGCGGGGGTAGTCATGGTCGATGGGCTGGGCGTCGGGGATGTGGGCGAAGTGGTATTGCGCGATCGGCAAGCTATGGCTAAAGAAGGTATGTTTGTGATCATTGCCACGATCGATGGTAAAACCGGCCAATTAGTGAGCAGTCCCGATATTATCTCGCGCGGGTTTGTTTACATGCGGGAGGAGGGCGAATTAATTAATCAGGCGCGGGCTAAGGTGAAACAGATTTTGAGCAAGCGCAAAGGCAATGTATCCAACGATTGGAGTAATGCTAAACAAAAACTCCGCGAAGAAATCGGTCAGTTCTTATTCGCGGAAACGCAACGCCGGCCCCTGATTCTCCCCGTTGTCATCGAAGTCTAATTGTAGGCTTGGTCAGTAGAAAGTCTAGCTAATTCCTCTTCCAAAGCTTCCATCGCCCCGGCGTTTTGTTGTTTGATCCAACCCTTCAACTGGTCTATCTTGGTGTTGAATGTCTGCCAAACTATCCCCGGGTTGGTTCCCTTCTTTAGTTCTGCCAAAGCCTGCGCAACCGCTTGGCGGTGTTGCAAGAGAAGTTGAGTTTTTAAAGATACAGCCAAAACCTTTTGCCCATTTTGGTTAATGTCTCCGAGCAAAGCGTCTGCTTGTTGATCTAATTCCATGTAAGTATTTGTAGTCATTGGCTTTGGTTGTAAAACCCCTTATTTATATGGTTAGAACAGTATCATGCTTAACACGGTTTCCATATCATCGTGTTTTTTTTGGTCACTTATTTTCGGGATTATAGCTGATATTTGAGATCGCAACGAATCATCCGAAACTTTCTTGAGCCGATTAATAAGTTGCAGCACTAACACGACATAAGCGTCGTCCTTTTGTTCGGTTGATTTTATTCTATCAATTCCAGCCAATGCTTCTTGAATATTAGGAGCAAACTGTTGGACTTCTTTCTCTGGTTTAGGGCTTGTTCCCGAAAATGGTTTTTGTTGCCACTCTTCTTGCTCATAAACCATATCTTCATAATTTATTTCCCCTAATCTTTCATTGGGTTGGTGTTTGTCGAATAATTCTACTACCGCCACTCCCGTCTTGCTCCTATTGATAGAGGAAATTTTAGCGTCTACAAACCGACCGTTCGAATGGTCTCGCTGCTTGTTCGGCGTTGTATGACTCTTCGGCGGCTAACTCTTCGTCAGCTTCCTTCTGTTTGGTGCGTTCAGCCTCTTTGGCAGTTTCGTCTTTGGTGTAAGTTTGTTCCCATTCCTGGTTGATTGTTTTCTGGGTTTGCTCTAACCTCTTTCTACCCTCGTACCGAGCGGCAGCATTCTCTTTTTCTGCCTGCATAGATTTTTCTCCCGGAGTCATTTCGGGCTTGGTTTCACCTGCTTCTTTCTCATTCTCGCCAGAAGCGGCCCGTGCCGTATCAGCTAATAGTTGTTCCGCTTCTTTTTTAGGCATGCCTTTATCAAGCAATTCTTGTAGCTTTGATTTGGAAATCTCTACCTGTTCAGGCACTATTTTTAGTTGCTCTTCTTCCTCATCTTCGGTGGTAGGAGAGATGTCGATGTTTTTAAGTTCCTCGAATGCTAAATCTTCCCGTTCTTTTAATTGATACCATTGGTTGGATAGTTCTTCTTTGCGTTTCTCGAGCGCTATGACCTTTGCTTTGACATCTTTAGGCAGATAATCTAGTGAAAACAAATTCATACTATAAGAGGAATACTTGTCTCCGAGTAAGGTTTTGATCTCTTTCTCGACAGCTTTTGATTTATCCTCGTTATTTTTAAGGTTGGCTTGAATCTCGTTTATTTTATTTGTGATAGATTCTTTGGCTGTTTCAGTAATAGTAGGGGTATCATCGAAAGTGCCTTCAGGTACTTTTGTGGGAGCAGTAGTAGTTTCGGTAGCGGGAGCAGGAGCAGCAACAGGAGCGGCAGGCGGAGGAGTTTCCTCCCCACCTGTTAGTTCATCGATTTCTTCTGGTATATCGATCTCGGCAGCAGCTCGTTCAAAGGCCGATTGCCGCGCTTTCTCGTAGGCACTAATATAATCAAGACTATCATTAGCCATAATAATCTGAGCATGTGTCCCCAAGCTGCGCAATTGCGCCGAGTCTACCTTGCTAATATCAAATGCATGCCCGCCAGTATCCAAGCCCTGTAATTGTTTTTTGATAGTAAAGCGGGTACTTTGTTTGCGCAAAGATAAAATAGCATCACTAAAAGCTTGTCGGGTCATCGCTTTTTCCCAACCCAAAGTTTCTTCGGCCATTTCGGCAGAGAATATAGCGCTTTCGAGCGCAGTTCTTTGTCTCGATAAATTCCCCTCAGCAATTAATAATTTTCTGTGCAAACTGTCTTTTTCTCTGTCTGATAAATCAGCCGAAGTAATGGCTTGCCCTAAGTCGTGCGCTCGATTTTCTAATTGGTCTACAGTTCGCAGGCAATCATCTCTTTCGAACCGCGACTTCTCCAGTTCCCGATCAATTTGTGCCAGCTTGTCTTGGAGCATAGTCTCCATAGCCGCTTTTTCAGCTTCAATTTTTTGTAGTTCCTTTTCGGTGATCTGCTTATCGCGCTCGCGTATCCAAGCGAAATAAGACAATGGTTTGCGGTCGATAGCGTATTTGTTGACCTCTACTCTGCCCAAACTCTCCGCTTCCATTTGCCGAGCCCTAGCCCTACTCGTGGCTTCTTCGGCGGCATCCCGCGCATTTTCTTGGTCCATAAACTCACGGGCATTGAATCCCGGGATGGTGTCGGGTTGGCGATCCGAGTTTTCGGGTTGGTCTGTTCCCCCGTCTATTTCCCTGGAGAGGTCTCTTTCTGTAGCCATGGGATAAAAGTTAACAAATATTTACTAATATTTTATTATATCACGAGTATAAAATTTTGTGTTAAATCTCCTATGGTATAATTAACCTGTTATTCGGCTGATTTTTTGTATGGCCAAATCTAAAAAAAGAAAAAAACCTTATCGGTATCGGTCCTATCAGACGTCAAAATGGGCGGAGGGCTTAAATTTAGACATTGAACTGGAACCGCATATTATGCGAGAGATCGTGGCGGTATTGTTGATGGGGATAGGCTTATTCACGCTCCTCGCGATCGCGGGAGCAGCTGGCAATATCGGAGTAGTCTTCTTTGCTGCGCTGCGTTTGGGGTTGGGCTGGACCAGCTTTATTTTGCCGATAGTTTTAGTGGGTGCCGGCGTAGCTTTGTTTTATCCGGTGAAATATAAATTTACTACTACCAATACCGTTGGGTTGATTTTAATGGTCATAGCATTATCGGCCATTAGTCATCTGTTTGTCTCTCCCGGCAACGGCCTTTATGTAGCGCAAAGTGGGTCCGGTGGAGGCTATATTGGTTGGGCGATTGCTCTGGGCCTTGTTCGGTTAGTTGATTTTTGGGCATCCTTGTTAATTCTGGCGATGGCATTAGCCATTTCTTTATTATTTGTGTTTGGCCAACCTTTGCGCCAACTTTATTACAAAGCTAAATTAAACATCCCGGCTTTGCCTAAATCACCCAAACATACTTCTAATAAGCCTAATGGTCGTTTCCAAAGCGAAGAAGAAGCAGAAGAAGAGGCTAAGCCAGAGTCTCCCGATAAATTGGAAGTGCAAAAAGGGTTTGTCAGAAAGAAAGTTACCGCCGATCAACCGCCGGAATTCATGCCCTTGATTACTCCGTCGGGTGATTTTACTCCCCCGCCGATCGATTTATTAAGTGATGTGGTAACTAAGGTAGATAGCGGTAATATTCGCCAAAATGTTAGTGTTATCCATGAAACTTTAGAGGATTTTGGCATTCAAGTTGAGATGTCCGAAGTTAATGTGGGTCCGGCGGTGACCCAATATACCTTGAAGCCGGCGGCGGGAGTTAAATTATCCCGCATCAATAATTTATCGAATGATTTATCCTTGGCTTTGGCTGCCCACCCCATCAGAATTGAAGCCCCTATCCCCGGTCGGTCGTTAGTCGGGGTAGAAGTGCCCAATCGTAAATCATCAATTGTGCGTTTGCGCGAGCTGATCGAGTATCGCGGGAGCGACGGGTATGGGAAAAAGCGTTTATCTCAACGGTTTATTAATTAGTTTGATTTATCAAAATTCACCAGCGGATTTGCGCTTGATGCTGGTGGATCCGAAACGGGTTGAGTTTACTGCCTACAACGAATTACCCCACCTTCTGGCGCCAGTCATCGTCGATCCCTATAAAACCATTGGTGCCTTAAAATGGTTAGTTTTGGAGATGGAGCGGCGCTACAAAGTATTCGCCGATCACAAAGTACGGTTTATCGAAGCCTTTAATCGTGAGAATCCGGATTCCAAAATGCCTTACATCGTATTACTGATCGATGAGTTAGCTGATTTGATGGCGGTATCGGCGCGCGAAGTCGAAGCCTATATTTGCCGCTTGGCCCAAATGTCGCGGGCCGTGGGCATTCACTTGGTTTTAGCCACGCAACGACCATCAGTCGATGTTATTACGGGATTGATTAAAGCCAATTTCCCGTCGCGGATGGCCTTTGCTGTCACTTCGGGGACAGATTCCCGAACTATTTTGGATACCGTTGGCGCCGACAAGTTGCTGGGCAATGGGGATATGCTCTTTCAACCATCTGATGCATCTAAGCCGCGTCGTATTCAGGGTGTCTATGTGGGCGATAAGGAAATCAAAGCCGTCACCGATTTTATTAAACAACAAGGCAGCCCGGTTTATGTGCACGAATTAATCGCCGAAACCAAAGAATCTAAACAATCCGAGATCGAATCTGAAGGCGATCCCCTCTTAAACGAGGCAGTAGAGTTAGTAGTTCGAGCAGCTCGCCTCTTGGATTTATTGGAGATGAAGGGCGTAGTGGGGCCGGGAGAGGGCGCCAAACCGAGAGAGATTTTGATGTCGCGCACCGAATTAGTTAGTGAAACCGTTCCCCCCACCATTACCAAGGAGACAGCGGAGATTAACGAGGAAGATGAAGAGTATTAGAGTTACTTTCCCGAGGAAAGTAACCAAAGTCTTCTCGCAGTCGCTGTCATTCTGGATGTATGAAAATATAGCTTTCTGTTCTCGTCCGGTATAACCGGACTTCACAGCGCTAATTTTCATCATCCAGTACACTCCAGCTCCAATGCTCGTCTTAAAAACCAATAATGATATGAAAACAGATATATGGCAGCAGAATTTTCTTTTGATATCGTTTCAGAAATTAACCAACAAGAGTTGGCGAATGCTTTAGATCAGGCTCGCCGAGAAATCGCCACTCGGTATGATTTTAAGGATCTGACGATTGAAATCAAGTTAGAGAAAGATCAGTTGATTGTGTCAGCTCCCAGCGACTTTAAGCTAACAGCTGTGGTTGATATCATTAAATCCAAATTAATCCGCCGAGAAGTAGATCTAAGAATTTTAGGCGAGATAAAAACGGAACCGGCCAGCGGGGGCAGCGTGAGGGCGACGATTCCTTTGGTGCAGGGCATTTCGCAAGATATTGCCAAAACCATCAACAAACTTATTCGTGATACTCTGCCTAAAATCAAATCGGTGATTCAGGGTGACACCCTGCGCGTGAGTTCTAAAAACAAAGACGAGTTGCAAACGGTAATGAACCTATTACGCCAAGCGGAAACGGTGAAAATCCCCCTTCAATTTATTAATTATCGGTAATTTATTTATTTTAACTTTCAATAACTATGCCTAACACTAAAACCGTGGTTAAAACTCCCGATGCTTTGACCGATACTCTTAATCAAATTGAGAAAAAATATGGCAAAGGCACGGTCATGCGCCTGGGCGATGCCAAACAAGTGGAAGTGGAGGTTATTCCGACAGGATCATTAACTTTAGATTTAGCTTTAGGGGCCGGAGGGATTCCTAAGGGGCGGGTAATCGAAATATTCGGGCCGGAATCTTCCGGTAAAACCACCCTGGCTTTACATATGGTGGCCGAAGCGCAAAAACGGGGCGAAACCGCCGCTTTTGTGGATGCCGAACATGCGTTGGATCCGGAATACGCGCGGCGCATCGGTGTAGATACGAAAAATTTACTTATTTCCCAGCCGGATACGGGCGAACAAGCTTTAGATGTGGTAGAAGCACTAATCCGGTCTAATTCGGTCGGGATTATCGTGATTGATTCAGTCGCTGCACTGGTCCCCAGAGCCGAAATTGAAGGCGATATGGGAGATTCGCATATGGGTTTGCAGGCCCGTTTGATGAGTCAGGCTTTGCGCAAAATTACCGCGGTAGTCAGCCGGTCGCGCACTTCGGTAGTCTTTATTAATCAATTACGGATGAAGATCGGGATTATGTTTGGTAATCCCGAAACCACTACAGGGGGGAATGCCCTCAAATATTATTCTTCGGTCCGGTTGGATATTCGGCGGATCGAATCAATTAAGGTGGGCGAGGTCGCGGTGGGCAATCGGGTGCGCGTCAAAGTGGTTAAAAACAAAATCGCTCCTCCCTTCCGTCAAGCCGAGTTCGATTTGATGTTCGCTGGAGGCGTTTCCCGCGAAGGCGAATTGCTGGATTTGGCGGTTAGTAAAAATATTATCGCCAAAGCAGGGGCATGGTACGAATTTGAAGGCAATAAAATCGGTCAAGGCAAAGAAGCGGTCAAAGAATTCTTAAAAGCCGATAAAAAAACTGCCGACAAGCTCGAAAAGATGATTCGCGCCGCCATCTAATCAGCATTATTTAGGCGATAGTGACGGGGGTGCCGTTAGTCGCCCAATCATAGAGGACTTTGGAGGCCGCGATGCCTAGCCGCACGCATCCATGCGACATCGGTTTGCCTAAGTGAGCGTAATCTTCGTAAAGTTTGCCGTTGGTGTATAACCGGCCGTCTTTAACTTCGCCTTCGATTCTGTTGCCGGGGCGAACTTTCCAGTAAGGCAATGCGTGCAGGCCATAACCGGTAAAGCCGTACTTACCTCGTTTTAGCGCCATCCAGTTGTCCATCCAGAGTCGGTAAGGGCTGGAATAAGCAGTATCGATGTGATTAAGAATAGTATAACTGCCTTTCGGCGTTGCGTAACCCGCTTTCCCGCTGGATATGGGCGTGTCCAATAAGACTACGCCATTTTCGACGACCCACAAGCGCTGGGTATCCAGCCAGATTTTAATTTCTTTATTGTAGGCGAGTGTCTGTTGTTCTAAAATATCCCCTACTGTTATCAGCCACTTCAAATCTTCGCCGGCAACAATTTTATCACCAATATAGACATGAAAGTCTTCTTGGTAGATAGCCGGTCGCAAAGGAGCCTGGAGGGGAATATAAAAAGTAAAGGTATCGTTAGGGCGCACCTCGGTTTTAGTATTGGTGGGGTGAACCGATACTTGCGTGTTGGCTGCTGCCCAAATCGAGGTAGCAAACGAGCTGGCTCTACCATCGATGCCAGTAAAATACACGCTATGCAGGCTTAAATTTGGTATGGACCAAGCCAGAGCGCCGGTATTGCGCACGGTTGCCACCAATAACCCGGGTTGTTCTGGGAGTAGTTTGACGGCTGCGCTTTGCTCGATAATATCATAAGCATACGGCAAAACCATCTCGTCGGCATGAGTAGCTTTAGCAAAAAAAATGAATCCGCCGGTAATCAGGCTAAAGGAGATCAGCGCTATTCCTAATATTTGTAATATTTTCATGTTTATTTTCGCTATTGGCTTAATTTATCATTATATCAAAAAATCAGCTTCCAGTCAATAAAATTATTGACAGATAGGGGTGAATCTGGTAATATTTGGTTAATCTGTACCTTTATTACACAAAAACAAGGAAGAGGTGACGATGTGAGCAATATCAAACCAATGATTACCAAGCAAAGGTATGAATGCCGTTGCCGATGTCCTCAATGTCTGTGTGCTGATGACTGTGGGCATGGCCATTGCGAGGATCGTAAAAAAGGTTGTCACGTCGGTGAACTAGTGTCTGTTCCGTCTCCATCTGAGCCGGGGCGAAAATCTCGCCGTCCGGTGGCGCCTCCGAAGAACAGGCGTCGTCGACACGGACACAGCTGTCAGGTCGTGCCATTCCCTGATACTGATGCGGCAGCAGTAGCAGACTTGGGACCAGTTAGCCCTGAAGCAGAGTATAAAGTATCGGTGCTCTGCCTTGATCCTGCTGACCAGAGAGAAATGAATGATCTCGTTTCTCTAACTGCTCGTGTCGATGCAGTTAGTGCCATGCAGGCAGCAGAATTTGCCCTGAATAAGTTAGGTATTCTTTGGCAGGGCAGCGATGGTACCCGCAGCAGTAAAGGCATTGGCCCCTTCGGGTATCTGGTGTGCGATCGTGAGACTAACATCTGGTGGTTAGTCTGGGCGCACGACGAAGCCTCTGCCAAAAGTTTGGCAGAGATACCGGACCACCGAGCTCGATATTGTACATTAGTTACGGTCGAAAAAATCCCCTGCGCGATGTAGGGGTTTTTCATTGGATTATTTTTTTAGAACAATAGCGAAATGGTGTTGGGCAAATCGGTAAATTTGATCGTGATAATACTGATCACAAATACCACGATCAACAAAATTAACACCCAAAACAACCAATGCACTCCCTCATCCAGCTCGTCTGGCAAGAGAATGATGTAATTATTATTTTTTTTCGGGAGCAAAGACTTTAATTTAGTCACTCCCGCCGATTTTTTAGTAGTTTTTTTCTCGACCATGTTTTTTCTGAGGGGGTAATATCATTATAACAAACTCGCCTTTCATGGGTTTGTCTTCTAACCGGTTAAGTAAGTCGTGAGTTTGTCCAGAAATCACTTCTTCGAACTTTTTAGTAAGTTCGCGAAATAGTATAATCGCCCGATCCCCTAAAAACTTGTCGATATCTCGCAAAGTTTTTATCACGCGTTGAGGTGATTCGTATATTAGTATAGGCAAATCCCAGTTTGTTATTTTTTTGAACAAAGTTTCGCGCCCTTTCTTTTTAGGTAGAAACCCGAGAAAGATGAAACTATCAGCAGGGACCCCAGCAATGCTTAAAGCAGCGGTCAGGGCGGATGGGCCCGGTACTGCCACAATTTCAATCCCGGCTATTCTGGCGGCTTGTACCAACATGCCAGCGGGGTCTTGGATGCCGGGAGTGCCAGCGTCGGTAATGAGAGCGACATTCTTCCCAGAAATTAATTGTTCAACCAAGTAACCAATCCTGTTTTGTTGGCTATGCTGATGATACGACACCAGCGGAGTCTTGATTTTATAATGATCCAGCAGTTTTTGGCTGGTGCGAGTATCTTCGGCAGCAATTAAATCAACTTCACGCAAAATATTCACAGCGCGCAGGGTAATATCGCTAAGATTCCCGATCGGGGTAGCTACGACATAAAGTTTTCCCAT
>Ga0075876_111_pt1 | contig 24136 bp, 23 predicted proteins | sample RifGroA1_FD_68299 | JGI IMG/M metagenome (GOLD analysis project Ga0075876, IMG submission 68299) | Parcubacteria bacterium GW2011_GWA1_43_21 | reverse complement strand
AGTTTAAACTTTCTGGACTATTTATCTGCTGGTTAGCGATTATTAATGCCTAGAGATTACCATAAAAAATGTCATTTACAAAACTTTTTACTCGGCACATCATTTTAAGGGTACGGATTTTTCTTGCCCTATGGAATAAATTTGTTTAAAAACTGGCTTGATTTCAAAACCCAGACCCAAGCCCAACCATTTTGAAATTAAGCCAGTTTTTTTGACAAATTTCACCACGCTATTACATAGGTTAAACTTGGAAAAACTCGTCCGCCCGCTGGCGGATCGCGTCGTCACGCTCAAAACCCCCTTAAAATGTTGTGCCTCCTAATTCAAAGTTTTGTAAAATCTAAAAAATGGACAAAAAGAAATCCCCCGCGAGGTGTTTGGCTCTTGCCAACACCTCGCGGGGGAATGTCCCCTTTCCTACCGCTCGACCTCAACGGAGTTAACTTCTTCCATCGAGCGATAGACCCGTCCGTCGTCTGAGCCGAAGTCTTCCTTCGCCAACCGGCTCAAGAGCCGGTCCAAATATTCGTCTCGAGATTGGTGGTTGCGCTTGGTCTTGATTCTCACTGCTACCCAGATTAGTAGCGTGGAAACCGTGACGGTGCCGACGACCCAGATCCAAAAGAGGTTCATCGTTGATCTCCTTTCAATATGATGGAAAGGCGTTCGCGCCGGACTGTTGCCCGACGAAAGCTATTTCGCCAGAGCTTAAGTTCTTTCGTAATCTCCTTCCACGGCAGTACGAAGATGGCGGCCACAGCGACTACAAGTGCTATGATTCCCCACGGCCCAGTATGGACCATGAGAAAAAAGAAAATGCGGTCCAAAATTTCCACAATTCCCATCGGTTTCTCCTTCCTTTGCCTCGCCGAAGCCTTGGCGTAGGTGGGGGGTTGTTTTTTCAATTCTGCCCTATATTATAGCATATCTAAATAAAAAAAGCAATAGCAGAAGGTGGATAAAGGCAAAAAAGACCTAATTAAGGCCGTTTTTATTGGAGTGCGATGTTTGAGTACCTCGTCGGCTTGCCGCGAGGATGGGACACAAAATCTGTTTTATGCAAAATCGCCACCCCTCTGGAGGTGTGGCGACTGAAAAAAGCGCTGAACTGTCTAGTTTCTGGTTACGAGCTCCTCCTCCTCGATCCAAGCTAGGATACTACGCTTGAATAGAGAAAAGCTCAAAATACTACCCTTGGCCAAGCTGACTCTGGCTTCAAACGGCAAATCACGAAAGATTGAAAGGGTGTCTGGCTGTCTTTGCTCGATAATTTCAGCGATCGACAGCGACCAGACTTCCTCAATCGCTTCTTCTTCCAGTTGTCGGCCTCGGTAATGCCAACGTCGACGCAGAGCCTTTTGACCTTCCAAGAGTAGTTGAAACTCCTCTTGGGCAATTAGGATCGAGCTGATCAGGGTCATGGCATTGTCCTCCTTTCGCTTTTGGGGTTCGTTTCCACTTTAATTATAGGAGTGACTTGTGTGAAAATCAATCAAAAAAATGTTAAACACTCGGTGTTTAACATTTTTTTTGTGAGACTTCAGATTTTAGTTGTTGATTGTATTGGTCAAATCTGGTTTCCTCCGACCGTTGTTTGGCATACCCATCAGATATTTTCGTGGGTTGTCGCAGAGATCGATGAAATCATCGACAACCTCTCGCAATTTACCGGACGTACTTCGGCCAAAAGCGATGACTTCCACTTGGACGCCCATATTTTCTTGGAGGTATTGGACGAGTGGAATAAAATCACCGTCACCAGAAACAATGACTACGGCATCCAGTTTGGGGGCGAGTTTGATAGCGTCGACCGCCAGACCAACATCCCAATCGGCTTTTTTCGAACCGCCAGCAAAAATTTGCAATTCTTTAGTGCGGGTTTCGATTCCCGCTTTGGTTAAAGCTTCGAGAAAAGGTTTTTCTTCTCCCGATTCTGTTGTGACCAAGTAAGCCAAGGCCCGGATCAAGTTGCGACCGGCCACAGCGTCTTTCATAATGGCGTTAAAATTAACGCGAGCGTGATACAAGTTTTTAGCGCTATGATAAAGGTTTTGGGTGTCAATAAAAACGCCCACGCGCTGACCTTTGTGTTTAAAAATAGACATGTTTCAAAATAAAAAATTAAAAATAAAATATAAAAAACAAGAAGATAACGACCAGAATAAAAATTTAGTATGAAATTTTTGATCTTTTATCTTCGATCTTTAATTTGTTCTATTATCAACCAGCTGAAAATAAAAAGCAAAAAAGCTGGAAAGAATTGCCACACCCTGTAGGGTGTGGCGATGGAAATTTATAAAAATTATTTCTCGGTACCCTCGGTCTTCTTTTGCTTGCCATCCAGATACTTCTGGTGGGAGCGACGCTTGGCGACGAGCTTGAGCAAGCCTCGGCGCGAGTGATTGTCTTTCTTGTGAACTTTTAAATGTTCGGTCAATTCGGCAATGCGCTCGGTCAAAAGAGTCACTTGCACTTCAGAAGAACCGGTGTCCTTCTCGTTGGTGCGAGTTTTCTTGATCAGAGTCGCTTTTTTACTGGTTGATAACATGTGGATGATATTAGCACAAAAGACTAAAAAATGCAACCTCAAAAGATTTGTTCTGCCTAAGAGTTTTAATGTCGCACAATTTTTTGCTAAACTATACAGATGGTCCCGTTAGAAACAGATCGCGATATACATTGTTATCAATTAGCTTTATTTAATTTTATGGTCAATTTTACATTATCAATATTTATCTATCGCCGCGATCGCGGTTTCTAACGGGATGGCCGATATTCAAAAACTAAAACGGGAATTTTTGGAATACTTGGAGATTGAAAAGGGGCGGTCGCTCAAGACGGTGGAGAATTATGATCGCTATCTCACACGTCTGATCAAACAAGCGGATTTAAAGCGCACCGAGGATCTCACCGATGAAGTGGTGCGGACTTTTCGTCTCTGGCTCAATCGCCAACCTGCCTCCGCCAGAGGCTACGGCAAGGCAAGGCCTGCTTCTCCCAATGGAAATAGACCGGGGGTGGACATTGGTCTTGGTTTAAAAAAGAATACCCAAAATTATTATCTGATCGCTCTGCGAGTTTTTTTGAAATATCTAGCCAAACGCGAAATTAAATCATTGGTACCGGATCGGATCGAATTGGCCAAGACACCGGCTCGCGACTTGGATTTGATTACCGAAGCCGAGCTCGCTCGCCTCCTATCAGCGCCGAGTGGCTCGGATATTAAAGATCTTCGCGATCGAGCGCTGATGGAACTGCTTTTCTCGACCGGTCTGCGTGTCTCGGAATTGTGCCGATTGGATCGCGACAGTATCAATCTGGCTCGTGAGGAGTTTAGTGTTCGCGGTAAGGGTGAAAAAGTTCGTTTAGTCTTTATTTCCGACGGAGCCAAGGCTATCTTGAAAAACTATTTGGCCAAACGTAAAGATCTGGATCCGGCGATGTTTGTCGGCCTATCTCCTATTTCGACCAAGCGCGGAGTCAAAAAAAATGATAATGAGGGTGGGCGCTTAACCCCGCGTAGCGTCGAAAGAATCGTCAAACATTATGCGATCAAAGCCGGTATTTCTAAAAGAGTCACACCGCATACTATTCGTCACTCTTTCGCTACCGATTTGTTACAAAACGGGGCTGATATTCGTTCGGTCCAAATGATGCTGGGTCATGCCAATGTCTCTACCACTCAGATTTATACCCATGTGACCGACAAGCACCTGCGAGAGATACATAAGAAATTTCATAATAAGAAGTAACAGTCCAGCCGCCCTTTTTGGTTGATAAGCTGTATACAAAGGTTTATTGCTATGCTAGTAATTTAGACGGAAAAAACCTTGAAAGGAGGTGGTTTTATGGCCGACAAGAAGTGGTATTTTGGTTCGAGGAGGGTGTTTGCCTTTCCGCGACTGGGTATCGTGGTGAAGGTGCCAAGGTTCTATTGGAAGAGAGGTTGGTCTCGGTTTGTTGATGGCTATAAGTTGGGGGGAGTGATTTTTTCACTCTCTTGGACTGAAGATCAGTTTGGTAGTTGTAGACAAGTTTTGACTAAGGGCCTAAGGGATAACTGGCAGGAGTTTGTTTTCTTCTGTCGACACCGTGGTCCCTTCCTTCAGCCGACACTTTTTTCGTTTCTTGGATTCCTCAATATCCAGCTTTATGGCAAGATTTTGAGTGAGGAAGAGTTCGAAAGGGCGAAGGTTTGGAGACAGTTTTTCTACCTTACCAATCAAGAGCACTTGAGTGATGGTCACCATTTTGAAAAAGCGGCGAACTTCTGCGCTATTGATGGTCATCTACGGATGGTGGATTATGGCAGTCCCCAAACCAGAGCCATACTGCTCAAATGGGGTGATGCTCTGTATGAACAGGTTTCGCTTGCCACCCCTAGTGAGACTGAAACCCAGAATTAATACTCGCCCGCAAGGGACGACAACCTGTGTCGTCTCGTGCGAGGCGGGTTTGTTGTTTATGAAAAGAATTATCCCTGCACACCAATCGAGGTCATTGTTTTTTGCGTCTGGAAAATGATTAATCAGATTTTAAGTAGTTTATTGCACTAAATGAGGTTAGTTTTTTTATTTTTTAAAAAACTAAGACGCGATGACCTGATTGGTGTGCAGGTTATCCACAGTTTTGTCTTTTATACCTCTTGTCTTTTAATATTGGACAGTTTATAATGCCACCAGAGTTGATTGGGTCCTTACACGAAGTGGTCAAACGGTGAACCTCTTAAGGTTTCCACCAAAATATAAAAGACAACATGACCACCAGATAGCGCTGAAGATCTGTTCGGTGAAAGTAACATCCCCCTAAGCGCGTTACTCTTGCCCAACTTTGATTATTATTGGTTTGACTCCCCCGTCGAACCCGGCGTTTTTTCAAGCGACCACTTTGCAATCCCCCCGATTGCAGTGTTGCTTGTTGTTCCCTAGGAGAGCCTCAGGATCCCCCTGCCTGAGGCTCTTTTCTTTCCAATTTTTCCTACCGTTAGGTGGTTGAAAAATTGAGAATCCGCCTAAGTTTTTTCTGTTAGGAAAAATTTTGGCGGATAAGTTTCTGAAAGCTAAAAGCTATCACCTAACAGCCATATTGCATTGGCCACGGGGCAGGCTTAATTAACTTTATGTTTTTTTTGTATCTTTTTAAGTTCTTCTGCTTCGACCGCTTCTTTCTTTTCTTTTCCTTTTTCCGCCAAAGCGACAATTTCGGCTAATGGTAGCTCGATCATCTCCCCAGCCCTCTTTTTTAGATATTCAATCGTATTTAGCTCTGGTTCCTCCAATACTTCTTCTAGCAAGGCGTTTAAAACATAGCCAATCTTTGGTCCAGGTTTCTCGTGTAACAATTCCATTAGATCATCGCCATCTATTTTTAACATTTTAACCGAGGTTGGCGCCCGCATGGCCTCTTCTACCATAGCTTCATATTTGCGTAGACGGTAGGGATCCTCCTTAGGCCGGCCCATGCCAATGCGGTCACAGGCTCGCAGTTTCATTAAGTCCCAAACTAGATCTGGTCCGACATTGGCAATGATGCGACGAACAGCCGATAATGAAATTTGCTCCGGATCACTGAAAAACATGTGGTTGCGGACCAGCTTAACCACAGTTTCAATAATTTGATTGGGGTATTTTAAGTCAGTCAAGATTTTTTCTACCATTCGCTCCCCGACTACTTCATGGCCGTAAAAAGTGTGATCCTTAATTTCCTCGCTGAAACGGCGAGATTTTGGTTTGCCAATATCGTGTAGGAGGGCGGATAGTCTCACGTGAAACGGAAAATCCCGATCAGCGCCATGTTGAAGGGCTCGTAGAGAATGTTCCCAGACGGTGTAAATATGGCTTCGGTTTTGTTCAATACCAATAGTTTGGGCTAATTCGGGCAAGACAAAAGGCAAAATACCGATCTTTTCACATGAAACAATACCCTCGGCCGGGTTAGGTGACATGATAATCTTAGTAAATTCATCACGGATACGCTCTTTGGAGATTTTCTCTAATAGTCGGCTGTTATTTTTGGCGCTGGCCAGGGTGGCAGGCTCGATATTAAAACCAAGTTGAGCAGAAAAACGGACGGCACGCATGATTCGCAGGGCATCTTCATTGAAACGCTGATCAGGATCACCCACCGCCCTGACCACCTTGTCTTTTATGTCCTTTAAACCGCTATAAATGTCTTTTAACGAGTTTTCCAGTGGGTCATAGGCCAAAGCATTGATTGTAAAATCACGACGGCTTAAATCGTCTTCTAGATTGTCAGCGAAGATAATTTCATCTGGGTGACGAAAATCCGAGTATCCCCCTTCTTTTCGAAAAGGCGTGATCTCGATATTTTTTAAGCGTGGATCAGTTTCTTGTTCGTCAACAACAGTGACGGTGCCAAAATCATTTTCATAAAAAGTTTTGGCAAATGACTCAACGATTTGTTCCGGTTTGGCGTTGGTGGTCATGTCCCAATCGTTTGGCTCTCGATTCATCAAGAGGTCGCGGACGCAACCGCCGACCAAATACGCCGAAAAACCCTTGTTTTGCAAGGTTTTTGCGATGTTTATAATATTTTCAGGCACTTTTAGCTCGATTGTCATATTTATAATTTTAAACCTTTTTTTGATATTTTACTAATTTTAGTGTATTTTTATGAGGTGTCTTAATGCCCTCGTGGTGAAATGGATATCACAACAGTCTTCGGAACTGTTGTTGGGGGTTCGAGTCCCTCCGAGGGCACACTCGAGCAAGTAAACTGCTTTACTTGCGTGTGGGAATCGAAAGGCGCAGTGATGTCGCAGACACACGAGCCGGGGTCGAGAGTACTTAGGCTTTTGCGTGATAACAACAAAAGACTTAGTAACTCGTGACCGAGTCCCTCCGAGGGCACACTCGAGACAGTAAATGTTTCTCGTGAATCATTGGGCACGTGGCGGAATTGGTATACGCGTACGTTTCAGAAGCGTATGGAGCGATCCATGGGAGTTCAAGTCTCCCCGTGCCCACAATCCACTATTGAAAAAACAATAAATTTTGTTAAAATAAAAAATATAAATAAAAAGCGGGTATGGTTTAGTGGTAGAACATGACATTGCCAATGTTAAGACGGGAGTTCGATTCTCCCTACCCGCACAAAATAGGCCCAGAAGTGGCCTTTTTGTGTGGGGAGAGTGAGCCAACTGCTTGGCTCATGTGGAGAATCGAAGGTCGGAATATGTCGCCCTGCGACAATGAGACGGGGTCGAGAGTACTTAGGCTTTTGTGTGATAACAACAAAAGACTTAGTAACTCGTGACCGATTCTCCCTACCCGCACACAAAACAAAAGACACGTTTCCGTGTCTTTTGTTTTGTGTCCCCCCTTGTCTCTTTTGAATGGCTAGAAATAAGATGAAAATCGTCAAAATGGACAAAACTGGGGATAAAGTTGGGGGTAGTGTGTATAACGGACGCTTTTCTTTGAGGGCAAAAAATCGGCTTAATGGCAATAAAATGGCTTAAAATAAAGACTTTTTAACTATTCTCCGCTTTTGTCTCTGAAATCTGGTCTTTTATATACTATATGTTTCACATGAAACATATTTAGTAGCTCTGAATCACAAAACTCTTTCTCACCAGCAAACTTTTTAGGGTACGGGTTTTTCTCGCCCTAAGGAATAAATTTGTTTAAAAACTTACTTAATTTAAAAACCCAGACCCAAACCCACCCATTTTGAAATTAAGTAAGTTTTTTTGACAAATTTTACTTCAATAACCTCACTCGTCCCGCCGTAGCTGGAGCGGAGGAGGACGACCCCCAAAAAAGTTTCTGCCTCAACGAGTTTTGTTAGTTTACATATGACGGTCATATGTAAACTGGGTATGTTGCACATGTAACAATTTGCTATAATTAACCCTGTTAAGTAAAGAAAAATTTAGAAAAGGTTGACTGTAACGAGAATTTTATAAAAGTATTGTCGAAAAATTATCAAGTAAGTACTTAACTGGGTAAATGGATAATCGGACGGAAAAAAGACGAGTGGGGGATATGGGCGAGTCTTTGGCTGCCGATTGGTTAAAAAGGCAAGGTTTCAAGATCCTCGATCGAAATTATCTAACCAAGTTTGGTGAGATTGATATTGTGGGAAAAAAAGACGGAAAAATCGTCTTTTTTGAGGTGAAGACTGTTACACAAGAAACATCTGGTGGGGGATTTCCTTGGCAAAACGAAGATCATTATGAGCCGGAAGACAATATCCACCCGTGGAAACTAAAAAGATTGTCTCGGACGATAGAAATTTATCTATCGGACAAAAATATTGACGAAGATTCGGATTGGCAACTCGATTGCTTGTCGGTCTATTTAGATGGGGAGGGGAGGCTAATAAAGATTGAACAAGTGGAAGATGTGTTTTAGATTTTATGATAAAATAATAAAAAATGGAACAAGATCAAACGAAAAAACAATTAAGTAGCCAAAAAGAAAGATGGGGAGGTCGAGCTAGTGATTGGGATGAAGAAATAAAAAAAGCTGACCACTATGCTAATTTTGAGAATGGTTATCAGAGATTTTTAGATTTAGAGAAGGAGTTATTAAAAAAATTATCTGATTTGGAAGCCGGTATTGACCTTGGTTGTGGCACGGGTGTAACTTCAAAAGTTTTAGCCGAAAAAGTAAAAACTATTTATTTGCTGGACTTATCTAGTGAAATGCTAAAGGAGGCCAAGAAAAAAGTGCCAAAGAGTATAATCTTGGAATCATCGGTTTCGAGTATTCCTTTATCTGACAATTCTGTAGATGTGGCAATAAGCAGGGGGGTGGTTGTTTCTCATTTACCTAAAGAGCTTGTTGAGGACTTTTTTACTGAAATGGCTAGAATTGTTAGGGCTGGCGGTTTAATTTTGTTTGATTTTATAAATAGATTGGATACGGTTGACTTTAAAATGGAATCTAACAAAAATGTTTTTTCTAGAGAGCAAATAAAACTTGAATTAGAAAAGAGGGGTTTTGAAAATATGAACTTCGATGGTGAAGAAAATTATCGAGTAATAAGGGTTTGGGCTACTAAAAAATAATAAAAATATGAAAATTTATCTTGCCACAAGTAATGAAGGAAAAATCAGGGAGATTAAAACCGCCCTAGCAGATTCGGCAGTGGAGTTAACCCCTATTGATATTGATTTGGATGAAATTGAAGAAGAGATGAAATTAAAAGGCGTCACAAATATGGAAGAAATTTCCAAAGCTAAAGCTTTAAAAGCCTATCATAAAATAAGGGAGCGTGGATTAGAAAACAATCCTATAATAGTTGACGATGCTGGGATTTATATTGAAGGCACGGATGGTCCTGGTATAGATACAAAAAAATTTGTTAAAGATTGTGGCGGTGTAGAGGGTCTAAAAGGTGTTTTAATTGAAGGTCAGGGAGCTTATTTTCAAAGTGTCATTTCAATTATGAGAGATGGATTAATAAGGCCAGAAAGTTTTATTGGTCGGATCAATGGGCACCTATCGATCAAGGGAAATTTTAGTGAGATTGAGAAAGGGTTTCCTTTTAATCATTTTTTCATTCCAGAAGGTCGAAGTGAATTTATGGCTGAAATTCCTCTTGAGCAACGAATAAATTACAATCACCGAATGAAGGCAGCACACGAGCTTAGAGAATATGTTGAAAACTTAGCAGAAAAGGAAGAATTAATGGCTGGAGAGTCGTTTAAATAGGCAAGAAAAGTGGGCTTTAAAATACTGTTTGAATGTGCTAAATTAGTTCAGCAACGGGCTGTAGTATAGCGGTAGTATACATGCTTTGGGAGCATGAGGTCAGGGTTCGACTCCCTGCAGCCCGAACGATAGTGAAGGGGTGAAGCAAGTCAATTTTTTGACTTGCGTAGGGAGGAGAACGCCGGAGCGTTATGAGACCAGCAGGCTAAATTGTGAGGCGGTGCCTAACCCGAGCCGAGTGGCGACGAGGCGAGAGGTGAAGGAGACTCCCTGCAGCCCGAAAATTGGATTTTTGCCAGAAAAACCCTATACTGCTTGGTATCGGGATGTAGTACAACGGTTCACCCTATGTAGTAATTTGCTATACTGCATAGGGTAAATGCGCGATTCGCCCAAACACCTTTTTATCCGGGGTATAGTGTAACGGCTAACATACACGATTCGGGTTCGTGTGACTCTGGGTTCGAATCCCAGTACCCCGACTCGGAAAAAGGTGAGTGGGTGAAGGTTCCCGCTAGAGGCGGGCAGGCGTGTGATCCGAGTTCGATTCTCGGCATCCCGACAGAGGAAAAAGTTTTTGATTCAAAAAGTTTTGTAATTCAAAACACAAAAATAACCCACCTCAAATTTTCAGTTTATATGGAAAATGAAGATTTGCGTGTTCTCGCGCCAAAAGAGATAAGTAAAAAGATAGCCGATTGCCCCGGCTGGATTTATGCTGATAATAAAATCAGCAAACAATTTGAATTTGACAGTTTTTTGCAGGCGATTGAATTTATCAATCTATTGACTCCGTTTTTTGAGCGAGTGGATCATCATGCCGACATCCATATTTATTATAAGAAAATTGTTTTTGATCTCCAGCGATTTAGTGCCGGCGGTAAGGTAACCGAGCGCGATTTTACCGTTGCTCGGGAAATTGATAGACTCTACGAAAATAGGGATATGTAAAAAGTCGCGCTAAAGGTCTAAATTTTTAATCGGGCTGTAGTACAGTGGTAGTATGTACGCACTTGCCCTAGTAACTTTTTGACATAGACGGGCTGTAGTATACCGGTAGTACGTGCCCATGGGGTGGGTATAGACCGGGTTCGATTCCCGGCAGCCCGACAAAAAGTTAAAAGGGTGAAGGTGCGTATGATCCGAGTTCGATTCTCGGCATCCCGAACGATAAGCCTAAAAAAATTCAATTACCCTCTCATAGCCACGACGCGCAAAGCGGTCGGGATCCCGACCAGAGCGTCGGGATTTAATGGCCAGAAACGTACCATTTGAAAATTTTCATAAAATATTGCCCCTGTAGTTTAATGGATAAAACGTGGGATTCCGAATCCCATGATCGAAGTTCGATTCTTCGTGGGGGCACAAAAATCATTTATATTTTTTACCCACAAAAATTTGCAGACAAAAAAATTTCATCAGGTATAATAAATATATAAATAATATAATAAATATATAAATAATCCTCGATAAAAGGGTTCTGATGAAGTATCCAAAATTTACAATCGCTTCCGTCTTTCTGCTATTGATTTTGATGGCCGGCATTTTGGCTTTTATTAAAAATGGTTCTATTGGCCAATTGGGGAAATTAAGAGGTCTGGCGCTTCTCATTGGTAATTCTTCAACGGTGGTGGGGACACCTTTTATTTTATGGGATGGAGAAACGGCTTCACCAGTGACTAACGGTGCAATTATCAGTTCTGATTGTTACCAGGGTGGGGCTTGTATGGAAAGCTCAATTTCTTCTGCCTGGAAATTGACAGTTAATATCAATCTAGATAATCCACCTCTGGGAACGATCGATGCTAGTGATCTACCGGCTTTTAAAAAGGGGATTGTTAATTATGACGCTGTTCGTTTTTACGCCAAAACAGACAAAACGGAAAAAGATTTTAGTTTTGCAATTGTGGGTAAGGGTGGCGCGACGACCAACGCCATTGACATCAATTCTTATATTGAAGGCGGTCAGCTTGATACCACTTGGCGCCTAGTTACGATTCCAATGTCGCTTTTTGGCAATGAGACCGTTCTTAGCGATATTTACAGTTTTAATTTTATTACTCAATCAGTTGACTATAAAATTTATGTCGATCAAATTGAAGCTGTCAATTTAAGCGATCCGGTCAGTCCGTCAGTGGCACCGATCGCACCGATCGCCTTAAGTGGCAATATCGATACTACCACTAGTAGCAATTTTACAGTGACCAACACCGGTGATGCTGACTTGATTATCAATAATTTTTCTTTGTCCGGGACTAATGCCAGCGATTTTAGTGTGACTGGGGATAATATCACGATCAAGCCGGGACAGAGCCAGTCAATTCCAATTAATTTTATGCCGACGACTGTTGGTAGTAAATCGGCGACTCTGACGATCAATCATAATAAGACCCTAGCTGGTTATAGTAGCACCCTGGTTGATTTGTCTGGACAGGCGTTGGAATCTGGCTTGAATCTTTCCGCCAATCAATTAAATTTTGGTTCGGTACCGGTTGGTCAAAAATCGACTAAAACTCTTACCGTCAGCAATACTAGTGAAAAGAGTTTTGATATTGAAAAAGTGAGCAATTCTAATCTGGCTTTTAGCACTGATGCGATAGCAGTGACTGTTGTCGGCCATGGTTCACAAAATATCGAAGTAACTTTTACTCCGACCGAAATAGTTAATTATGACAATCTATTGACGATCAAAACCACTGATCCGCTTCACTCAACCCTCGAGGCTACGGTCGTAGGTAGTGGTGTGACTTCTGGAGAATTGGGAAATTTATTTTTACGGTCTAGTTCAGTGTCGTCATCTAAAGTCTCAATCGCTTGGGATCCATATGCTGGTGCGGAGATGATTAAGATTTATGTTGGTTCAGAGCCGCCAACCGCTACTGGCGACGATTTGCCGATAAAAAAATTGGTTGCTACTTTGTCGGGCTCGGCGACCAGTTATCAATTGACGGGTCTGGCGGCGGCCACCAATGTTTTTATTCGCGCCGAGGCTTTGGCCGGAGGCACTGTTTTAGCTTCGGGAAATGTTGCCGTTAAGACGATAGGTGGTCCGAAAGCCAATCTGGATTTCGGAGTGCCGTTACGAGAGGCTCATTTGGTGGCGCCGGATATTATCGAATTGGTTCTGGTTAATAAGGTCACTTCTTATGATGATTCTAGCGATCCTTACAATTACACTCGTATTTCTAGTTATAATGGTCAAAAATGGCAAGCTGGTTCTTGGGTCGTTAAGCGTAGTGATGGAACAGGCATTGATGTTGATAAGATTTATCGTCACTCGATTTCGGCCGGACAGCCTTATTATGGTGTTGGTTGGAAGCCAGATAGTGATCCTAATGTTAATGGCAATTTTGTCGATGTCGACCATCATATCTATTTGAAATTGAATAAACCAGTTGGTAGCCATGAGATTTTAACGATTACCGGCCCACTAGGTTTTTCAACCCTCTTGCCTTTTAGTGATAAATACTTAGAAACGCCGACTCTTCAAGTCAATCAAGTCGGTTATTCTCCCCAAGCCACTCGACGCTATGCTTATGTTTCCAATTGGTTGGGAGACGGTGGTGATATTTTTTCGCTCTCTGATTTTCCTAGTCAAGCCAGTGTTTTAATTGACAATAGTGATCTGCTGACACCTCGTCTGTCGGTTGCCGGTAATAATAATTTGTCTATTGACTTGCGGTCAGCCAACGATGTTGATTCTGGTGGCAAGGTGATGGAGATAGATTTGAAAGACCTACCGGCTTCCGAAGGAACAGTTTATCGGATTCAAGTGCCTGGTGTTGGTGTGTCATGGCCAACTCAAGTTAGCAACTCGGCCGTTTTTAAGGCTTTTTATGCCAATTTACGCGCGATGTATTTCAATCGTTGGGGGCGTGATTTGAAATCACAATGGGCGGGAATTTGGGCCACTCATTCGCCAGATCATACCACCGTCTATACTTCCGATTACCCATCTAGCGATCGAAAAGACAAACATCTTTATGGTGGCGATAATCCAGCTTTCCCGACTTATGATCCAAGTTCTCCCCAAGCTGATTTGCTGGTCAATGTTCGTCCTTTGACTGGTGGACATCATGATGCTGGTGATTTTGATCAAGAGGTTGATCATTTTAAACATGCTCTAGCTTTGATGGATGTCTATGAATCTCGTCCGGGTATTTTTGCCGATAGCCAATTAAATATCCCGGAAAGTGGCAATGGTATCCCAGATATTTTGGATGAGGCCCTCTATAACCTAAAAGGTTGGGAACAGTTGCAAGACTGGGGCGATGAATCACAGGGTGTCACTAATTATGAGCCTCTGGCTATCCAAAAAAATGACGGTGGAATTCGAGGTGGAGCGGAATCATATACTAACCCACAAGGATATTTCTTTGCCGAACAAGATCAGGATCCATATTGGACTTTTGCCAAAGATGCGAAATGGTCGCTGGTTTTTGCTGGTAATTTTGCCAAAGCCGCTAGATTAGTGGCACCTTTCAGTGCCTCTAAAAGTAAAGAATTAAAATCAAGAGCCATCGCTGCTTATGATTATGCTATGAATAATTATGTGCCTGACGTAAAAGATAAAAATATCGATTATCTTGGTGGGATGATGTTTTACGCTTCCGGCGAACTCTATTCTTTAACTGGTGATAAAAAATATCAAGATGAATTTGATCAAACATGGAAAATTACCAATAATGGCAATTCCGGCCCGATCATTTATCCTTATGTGGTGGGTGGTTGGGCTAATGATAGTGCTACTTACCCAAATATGACCTCCTTGTTTTTTGGATTTTTGGGGAGTCAGGGTGTCAATCAGGCTTCTACTAGTCAATTAGCAAAAAGTTTTACGGCTAAAGCTGATCAGGTAACAGCCGTGGTAGACAATGATTCAGCTTATCGTCATGCCAGACCAGCAGGGACGGCTGGCACTTGGGGTTATGATTCAGCTGGCAGTATTCAACTGTTGAGCACTTTTGATCGCTTAAAAATGGATCAATTAGGCTTGGCCAGTTTATCGAGCACCGATCGGCAAAGATATGTCAATGCCATTAGTTTGGCGACCGATTATCTTTTGGGCGCCAATCCGTTGGGAATGAGTTGGCTGACCGGCCTAGGTTCGCGCCGAGTAGAAGAGCCGGTTCATACCGATTCTTTAGTTTTTATCAAGGAAGGCAAAGGGCCAGTGCCGGGGTTGCAAGTTTTTGGTCCAACTGGCAGTTTGCCGGGTGATAGCTATTATAATCCATCCGAGTATGTGAGTTACCCACAATTTAAAAGTCAGCCGGCAACACGAATGTGGGCCGAATCGAGAAGATGGCCGGCTCTCAATGAAGTGGCGTCTGATTTAACCGCTCTGGATTCTTTGCTTTTTGCCACCCTGTTGCCTTCAGATAAAATTTTAATTCCACCAGCCAAAATGCAACCTAATGGCGCTGATTTTACTGATAATTTAGCGCCCCGTTATGATATTACAGGTAATTCCGACAGTCCTTCTTTTTGTATTCCGGTTTGGAGTTGTTCTGCCTGGTCTGTTTGTGCCGACAGTATTCAAACCAGAGCTTGTAATGATGGCAATAGTTGTAACTCCGATATTGGTCGTCCCAACCTCTCGCAATCTTGTGGCTCAAATGTGGTCGGTGGCGGTGGTGGTGGCGGAAGTGGCGGTGGTGGAGGATCTAGTTCTTCCGGTGGCGGTGGAACGACTGGTGGCAGTGGCGGTGGTGGCGGTTCTGGTCCGATCATCACCAGTATTACCACGATGACCGATTTCACCCTTGAATCTGCTATTCTTCTTATTAAATCTTTAACCGATAGCATTAATTCTTTAAGCAATAAAGCAAAAACGGTTATAACTCGGACTTCTACTTCAGTGCCCAAATCAACCACTATTATGGGTACTTATCCAATTGTTAATTCGGTGTCTCAAACTACCACTAATTATCTTAAGCCTATTCCCACTACCGCCCTACTTTATCCCAATCTGCAAAGCGAACTAGTGAGTCAATTACAAATTCTTTTGGCTAAAGATCCAGCGATTTATCCCGAAGCTAAAATCACCGGCTTTTATGGGCCATCAACCAAAGCGGCTGTCGCTCGTTTTCAGCAAAAATATGGCATTCCAACTACGGTAAAAAACATCGGTCTGGCTGGTCCATTGACTTTAGCTAAAATAAATAGCCTTTATGCAACTAAAAAAGCTGTTGCTTACAGTATTTTTTCACCAATTCCTGTTAATACCTATCTTTATCCCGGGCAACGAAGTGAGCCAATCAAACAACTACAAGTGATGTTGTCACAAGACCCGACGATTTATACCGGCCAGGCTGATGGTTTTTATAGCACTAGCACCAAAGAGGCCGTGGCTCGTTTTCAGAAAAAATATAAAATTCCGACTAATGCTAAAAATACTGGCTTGGCTGGACCTCTGACTTTGACTAAATTGAATAGTTTATACGCTAAATAGCTGGCGAGCTTATCCATCCTTTGCTCTTTTAGTTCAGATATGCTATAATTAAAAACAGTTGTAAGTTTCTCTAGTAGGTTTAGTTTCTTATGCTTGGTCGCAAGATCAACCGCAAGGTGTAGGGCGTAGGAAGTTTCCAAGCGAGAAGGTCGCCTTACACGAGATTAGATTACAAAAAACATGGCTAAAAAGCTTTACGTTGGTGGATTGCCTTATCGGACTACCGATAGCGATCTTCGCCAAGCGTTTGAGCAAGCCGGTGCAGTTGAGTCCGCGACTATTATTATGGATCGCGCGACCAATCGTTCCAAGGGATTCGGCTTTGTCGAAATGACAAATGACGATGATGCCCAGAAGGCGATTGAACTGTGGAATGGCAAGGACTTCGATGGCCGCCGTCTCACCGTTAACGAGGCCCGTCCGCTCGAAGAAAGACCACGACGCGATAATGACAATTTCCGTGGTGGCAATCGCAACAACAATTGGTAATTTATCGATTTTGTTAGCAAACTGAAAAACCCGCCCAATCTGCCAACTGGCAAAGGGCGGGTTTTTCAGTGGAGATGAAACCGTTCCGCTCTCTTTCGAGAGGGCGGAACGGTTTTCCGTTTCTTAAACGGCGACCAGAGTTTCCTCCTTCAGTTTTTCCACAGTACGATGGTAAGCCGCAATTTTGTCTTCTAGGTCTAGGCTCATCCACCACTCATGAAAATCTTTCGCACCCCCTGTGATGACGAAATGAAGGCAGGCTTCTTGTCGGTTGGGACTGTGTCCAACTCTTTCTCCGGTAAACCAGAGGTTGTCCGATCCAAGCATTAGCGCGCTCTGGACCGTATTTTTCATTTCCAGATCGCGTTGATTCATGATCGTTTCCTCCTTGGTTTGATTGAAGACCTATCTGTTTTTGATTTTAACTTAAATTTATCCTCGACGACAACTTTTTATGTGTATATCTTTACCCTGTGGAATAATTTGCGAAGCAAATTAGCTTTGCTATTCCACTGAGGTTGGTAGTTGTTTGTCCTATTGAATAAAAATTGTTTACAATTTTAATTTTAAATTACTACGACATTTTTGTGTTAGTGTTTTTTAAAATTTATGTGATAAAATAAAATTGTTGAAGTAAATTATTAATTTAAAATTTATTCAATAGGGTAAATGACTTACGGACTTTTAATTATTGCGATCAGTTGGTTGGTTTTGGTGGCGCGTTATTACCGCGGACATCACGGTTTTTACCCGTGGTTTTTGCGTTTGTATGTCATCGGTGCACTGATTATTTTTCTTGATAATTTTCATGGCGCCAGCTTACGCTCGGCTTTGACTTTGGTGGGCTTTTTAGCCCCGCTTTATATTCTCTGGAAAACCGGGCGCTAATTTTTCCAATTTGCTTTTTTCTAGAAAATCCTTTAAATTAAAGGTGGGTTTTGGTCTTTAATATAAAGAAAGGAGGTGTAAAAACCATCAAACTGTTCGGACTGTTCACTGTGTTCACAGCTTTCAACTCACAACCAAAAAGGAGATATCGCATGTTGAAGAGAAAAACCACGGTTTATCATCTTTCTTCGGAACAAGGTAGAGAAGCTGGAATGGTTGATGTTTACTGGCTGTCTCGCCATCAGCCGACTGATGAGATGTTGCTAGCCATGTACTTGTTGCATGGTCAACGTCAAAATCGATTGGTAAATATTTGGCATGAAATGCCACAGTTTAGTGACGAGCAAGATTTTGCCACCGCGATTTCTAGCCATGATGGATTTTGTTATGTGGTCGCACCACAAAACATGATTCGTCTGGCAGCTCAAGCGGGTTTGAGATTTGGAATCATCGATGTTTTTTTTGAACGAGACGAGCCAAAATTGTCTAAGGTTGTTCATTTCAATGACAATCATCAAGACTATGGCAATTCTCGAGAGTTTGATGAAATGAATATTAGCGATCATCGTCGCATTGTCATGATTCGCGGTCGATTGCAACGTTACCATGATCGAAAAGAGGCGCTGGGTGTGAGTGTCTAACCTATCCTCGAATATTACCCTTCATATTTCTTTTGAATTTTTTTGACAACCACAGCGGTTCGACTAGGCGTCGAACCGCTGTTTCTTTTTTACTGATAGAATTTTTTAATCAGTGGGTTGAGGCGAGTGATGATTTCGTAGTGTGAGGTGTTGGTTTTTTTGGCTAGTTCTTCTGGGGTGATCTTGTCGCCTAGCAAAATGACTTCGGTGCCGACTTTAGCTTGGGGAATGTCAGTAATATCGACGATGATCATATCCATACACACTCGGCCAATGACCTTGGCGCGTCGACCGGCAATCAAGACTTCGCCGGTCGAGGATAGAAGGCGCGGGTAACCGTGCCAGTAGCCAATCGGTAAAATGGCTAGGGCGGAATCGCGTTTTAATTTTTCGGTGAAAGAATAGCTGACGGCTTCACCTTTGGGGACGGTCTTAATTTCACTAATAATAGTTTTCCAAGTGAGGGCTGGTTTCAAGTTGATTTTTTTGTCAGCTAATTCTTGGTCGGGTAGGTAACCATATAAACCAATGCCGACGCGAATCATATTGGTCGGTAGATCTGAGTAGGCGATCGTGCCACCGGTAGCACCGAGATGATGGAGGGAGATATTGAAGCCAGCCTCGAATAATAGATTTTTTGCCACTCGAAAAAGATCAATTTGTTTTTGAGTTTGTGTTCGGAGTTTTTTCTCGGCTGGTCCGGCGAGATGACTATAGACCCCCTCGATTTTAATATTGGTCGGTAGTTTTTTTAATTCTCTAATCAGGACAGAAAATTCTCGCAGTTGAAAACCTTGGCGGTGCATGCCAGTGTCGATTTTCAAGTGAATGACAAATTTTTGTTTGGGATATTTCAGCGCTTCTTTTTTGAGGACAGTAATTTGTTCCAAGGAAGAAATGGAGATAGCGATTTTTTTCTGGCTGGCTAAAACCAAGCACTCGGGCAGAGTGTAGCCGAGGATTAAAATCGGCGTGGAAATTTTAGCTCGACGTAAAGCCAAGCCTTCGGTGATGGAATCAACGCCGAGATAATTAGCGCCGGCCTTGGCAAAAAGTTGTGAGGCTTCGATCAGATTGTGACCGTAAGCGTTGGATTTAACTACCGCTAATAATTTCCGCTGGCCGGCTAAGCGCCGAAAAATTTTATAATTGTGGAGTAGAGCTTGGGCGTTGATTTCGATCCAAGTGCGAAGGCCAAGTGGTTTCATGTTCTAAAAGTTACCGCAAAAAGAGAGTTGTGGCAAATTGCCGTTATGACCTATTTTTGTTAGGATTTGTAATGTTGAATCTGCTGGCTTTGCTCCGCCGAAGCTTCAACGAAGGCGGGATTAGTTTATCGGTAAAATAACAGTTTTCCAAACTGTGGTGGAGGGTTCGACTCCCTCATCCCGCACCAGATAGATTGAAAGACCTATTGAAAAGTTTTGTATTTAGGTCTAATCTGTGTTCAACAATTTGAAAGGAGATAAGATGACGATAATCGCTAGCTTTCTCTTGAACTTTTTTGTTACCTTGGGCTCGATCATTGCATCATTGTTGATGCTTTGATCATAAAAACCCCGCCCTCGCTTTCGCGAGGGCGGGGTTAATTTTTTCTTAAACCAGTTTCTGTGTAATCTAAAACTACACGAGAAAAGAGATGATCAAGAGGGCGACAATGTTCAAGATTTTGATCATTGGGTTAATGGCTGGGCCAGCGGTGTCTTTGTAGGGATCGCCGACCGTGTCACCAGTAACAGCGGCTTTGTGAGCTTCACTACCCTTACCACCATGGTTGCCGAGTTCAATGTATTTTTTGGCATTGTCCCAAGCGCCACCACCAGAAGTCATCGAGATAGCGACAAACAAACCGGTCACAATACTACCGACCAGCAGACCGCCAAGGGCGACTGGGCCCAAGATAAAGCCGACTAAAACTGGCGCTAGGACTGGGATTAAAGCCGGAGCAATCATTTGTTTCAAAGCGGCCGAAGTGACAATATCGACACAGCGAGCATAATCCGGCTTGGCCGTTCCGGCCATAATACCAGGGATTTCGCGGAACTGACGACGAACTTCGTTCACCACCTCACCGGCGGCTTTACCAACGGCTTCCATCGAAAGGGCGGCAAAGTAGTAGGGAAGCAAGCCACCAATAAATAAACCGACAATCACTTTCGGATCACCCAACGAGAAAATCAAGTTACCAGCCTCTTGAGTATAGGAAGCAAAGAGAACGAGAGCGGCCAGACCAGCGGAACCGATGGCGTAACCTTTAGTCACTGCTTTGGTGGTGTTACCGACGGCATCGAGCGGATCAGTGATATCGCGGATTTCTTTTGGCAATTCAGCCATTTAGCAAAATGATAAGCCACGAGAATACCTACCACAATAGTGAGGAGAGGCATGGCCGTTGATTTCATTGACATGGCTAAACCTTGAATGATATTGGTGCCGTGGCCAGAAACCGAAGCATCAGCAATGGAACGAACCGGTTTGAATTCGGTCGAGGTGTAGTACTCGGTAATCATGACTAGAAAAGCGGTGACGCCCAAACCAACTAAAGCGGCGCCAAACAATTGAGCGACAGAATAAAGACCATTGTCTCCCATCAAAATTTTAGTAATGGGATAAAAAGCGATAGCGGAAATAATACCAGCAGCGGATAAACCTTTATAGAGAGCGCCCATAATATTTGGTCCGCCAGCTGGCGGATTGCCCATACGGACAAACCAAGTGCCAATAATCGAAGAAATGATCGCGGCTCCACCAAGGACGAGGGGATAGATAATAGCATTGCTACTCATTTTAAAAAGCGGGGCGCCAATAATCATCACGGCGATCGTGGTGACAGCATAAGTTTCAAACAAGTCGGCAGCCATACCGGCACAGTCTCCAACATTATCACCGACGTTGTCAGCAATCACACCCGGATTACGAGGGTCATCTTCAGGAATACCAGCTTCCACTTTACCGACGAGGTCGGTACCGACATCGGCGGCTTTGGTAAAAATACCACCACCTAAACGAGCAAAAATTGAAATCAAACTAGCACCAAAACCGAGACCGATCAGAGAAGTGACATCTTTGGTGATAGCATAAAAGCCCGTCACCCCGAGCAGAGCCAAACCGACGACCATCAAGCCAGTGACTGAACCACCTCGGAAGGCCATTGTTAGAGCTTCGTTGATACCTTTACGGGCGGCTTCAGTGGTGCGGACATTGGTGCGGACCGACACGTTCATGCCAATATAGCCGGTTAATCCCGATAGCACGGCTCCGACAAGGAAACCAATCGCGATTGTTAGGCCGAGAGCTAACCAGAGGATAACAAACAAAATGACCGCAATGACACCAATCGTCTTGTATTGACGATTGAGATAAGCGCCAGCCCCCTGTTGGATGGCTTTGGAAATCTCTTGCATGCGTTCGTTGCCGGCCGGTTTTTTCATAATCAAACCAGCGAGGAAGAGCCCGTAGACAATCGCCAAAACCGAGGCGAAGAGGGCAAAGACAATAAATGGATCCATATAAATAATTAATTTTTTTGAAAAGCCAAACTCTTCATCACCCAGTCCTTTTTAGGGTACGGATTTTCTGAAGCTTAGAAAATCCTGAAGCGTTCGGCTCGACAGCCTCACGACCCCCTAAAAAGGACTGGCCTCAACGAGTTTTGCTTTTCAAGATAACGACTAATAAATTGACCTAATTTTTAAACAAAAAGAACGCTGAAAGCGTTATTTTATACTATCATAATCTATATTTTTGGCTACTTGCCCGCCTAAGTTTTTTGTAAAAAATTTTGGCGGGTGTTTTTCCAACCAAAACCCCGCCCTCTGCAAGAGGGCGGGGTTTTGGTGCAGTGACAAACTTTTACCTACTATTCTACCTAACAGCTTCCTTTAGAGCTTTGGCGGGGCGAAACTTTGGCACTTTCATGGCTGGAACACTGACAGCCTCACCGGTGCGCGGATTGCGAGCGGTGCGGGCAGCCCGAGTCTTGGCGGAAAAGATACCGAGACCAGCGATCGAAACCTCATCGCCCTTTTTCAAGGTATTGGTGATAGTTCCAATCACGATGTCGACAGCCTTTTCGGCACCAGCTTTGGTGCCACCAATCTCTTCGTGGATGGCATCGATGATGGATTGCTTGTTCATGATGCTTGTTTTTTTAAACTGCTAATTTGAACGACCTCCCTAAGCTGAAATTAGTATAGTCTTAAGCCATATTTTAAGCAAGACAGCTCGTCAGTGTTTGACGAGCTGTCTTGCTTGTGGTGCTAATTAATTATTATCTCGCGTATTCGATCACCCTGGTCTCGCGGATGATGGTAATCTTGATTTCACCCGGGTATTTTAGTTCTTGCTCGATGCGAGTGGCGATTTCTCGGCCCAAACTGCGCGCTTCGAGATCATTAACATTTTCCGGTCGGACAAAAACGCGGATTTCACGACCGGCAGCGATAGCATAAGTCTTGTCGATGCCAGAGAAAGAATTGGCAATGTCTTCCAAGTCCTTCAACCGTTTCAAGTAATTTTCCACACTGTCGCGACGAGCGCCCGGACGGGAACCGGAAATGGCGTCGGCCACTTTGACAATCACCGCTTCCAGAGTTTCATAAGGGTATTCGTCATGATGCGATTGCATGGCTTTGACGATGGCTTCACTGGCGTTGAATTTTTCCAAAATTCTTTTGCCGATTTCCACGTGAGTGCCGGGAATTTCATGATCAACAGCTTTGCCGATGTCATGCAAGAGAGCGCCAGCGCGAGAAATTTGGACGTCGGCGTCAAGCTCCTCGGCCAACATGCCCGCCAAGTGGGACATTTCAATCGAGTGTTGCAAAACATTTTGGCCATAACTGGTGCGGAAATGGAGACGGCCCAAAATAATCAAAATGCGCGGATCAAGATTAAAAACACCGGCTTCATAAGCGGCTTGTTCGCCTTTTTCTTTGATAATCTTGGAAATTTCTTCTTTGGCTTTGTCGGTCAATTCTTCGATTTTGGCCGGCTGAATCCGACCATCGGCGATTAGGTTTTCGAGAGCGACGCGAGCGATTTGGCGACGGACGGGATCAAAAGAAGAGAGAACAATCGAGCCGGGGGTGTCATCAATAATCACTTCCACCCCAGTGGCTTTTTCGAAAGCGCGGATATTGCGACCTTCCTTGCCGATAATTTTGCCTTTGATGTCGTCAGAGGGGATATCGACAGTGGTAGACATCACTTCAGGCACTGTGCTGGTCGATAGACGTTGGATGACAGTTGATAAAATGTCCTTGGCTTTTTGTTCCAGTTTTTCGGTGCCAGTTTGTTCCAGTTTGTGCACTCGGACCAAAATATCTTCCTCGTAATCTTTCTCGATGGTTTTGATCAGCTCTTCTTTGGCTTCATCGCTGGACAAGCTGGACACTCGTTCCAATTCGCGCAACTTTTCGGCCGAAGCCTGATCCAATTTTTCTTTGACGGTTTTTAATTCCTCGACTTTTTTCTTGATCGATTCAGTTTCCCGATCAATATCGGTTTGACGCTTGTCTAAAAGCTCGTCTTTTTGCAATAGGCGATCTTCTAGTTTCTTTAATTGAGCGTTTTTTTCTCGCTCTTTAGTGTTGACTTCGGCCAGAATACGACTGGCTTCCTGCTCGGCTTCATTGGTAATTTTTTGGGCTTGATCTTTGGCTTCAAGCAAGGTTTGCTTGACCATCAATTCCATTGATCCTTTTTGGCTAAGCAAAAGGAGCCAACGGAAAACATATCCAATTACCGCTCCGCCCAAACCGGAACCGATAATCAGAATTAAAGCTTTAGTTAAACTCATAAGCGTTTTCTCTCGCTTAAGTCTTTAGAAACTATGCTCCGGACAAAGAAACAAGATTGGTTTCGCCAATAGTTTTAGGAGAAAATTCATTGTTAGCTGGTTGGAAAGCATAGATAAAAAGTTTTAAGCGATTTCAGACTAAAAATTGTTAAAAATTTGACATTTTTATTATATCAAAACGTTG
>Ga0075876_102_pt1 | contig 42883 bp, 40 predicted proteins | sample RifGroA1_FD_68299 | JGI IMG/M metagenome (GOLD analysis project Ga0075876, IMG submission 68299) | Parcubacteria bacterium GW2011_GWA1_43_21 | reverse complement strand
GTCGATAGTTGGCTTTAAATTCATCGGCGGGGACAGTGAAGAGTTGGTTGTCGTTGGGGTTAGTGGGGTTTTCGGGGGACATGGGGATATTATATGATAGTGGTTGATAAATTTCAATCGAATAACTTGACTTTTGAGCCAGTATAGACTAGTATAAAGATATAAACGGCTTCGGCCTCGGCGAGGTTACCTCGCCAGAAAAACTTCAGAGAAAGTGGCTATCGGCATAGAGCGATAACCGCTTTTTCAATTTCAGCAAAATCAGCTTCTTTAACAACATTAAACTTGTCCTTCAATCTCTTAGCATCAATCAATCGAAGCTGTGAAATAATGGCGGAACGTTCAACGCCATCACCAAGATCAATGGGAACATAGTAACGACCAGTTTTGTTTCTGGTTGTTAATGGTATAGCCCAAAAGACCTCTTTATTAAATTTTTTGAAGACCACTACTGGCCTAACAAATTCTTCACCCTTACCATCTTGTTCAAAACCCACATTGAGCCCAATGGCACACCACCAAACCTCACGCTCATGAAAAAAGACTCGCTCGAGAGCAGTGTTATCAATACTTGTTTTTCTGTTGTGCCAATCAGAGTAATCTTTTGCCATAGACGATCAAATGATAACATATTTGTGTTTTTAAATTAAGGGCTGGCGTCAACATTTTTTAGCTTTCTAATTCTTTCCTGTAATTTAAAAGCGTGGCCATGTTTCAAAAGCCCAAGATAAGAATTGATGATGGCCGGGGTTGGTTGTTCTTTAATCTTAGCAAACATTCTTTTTTTAGTGACTGTCCGCAAGACGCGGTGATTAAAAAAATGAACCCAACCCAGAAAATCGATACCTGACGAAAAAGTTTTTACTAGAACTTTAGTGGGATGAAGAGTAAGTTTTAAGTTGTTAGCCAAAAATAAATTAATTTGAGGAATTAAATTTTTCAATCTTTCTTGGTCACTACTTAGAATCACAAAATCATCGGTATAACGAAGATAATATTTTTCTTTAAGCTGGTGCTTAACAAATCGATCAAGTTCATTGAGATAAACATTAACAAAAAGCTGACTGGTCAGATTACCGAGCGGTAACCCCACTTTTTCTTCATTGGGTGAAAAACTATCAATGACCATACTCAAAAGATTCATCGTCTCGGGATCCTTAACTTGTCTGGCAAGAATAGCTTTGAGTGTTTGGTGATCAATGGAGGCAAAGCATTTTTTTATATCTCCTTTCAAAACCGAGATTGCTAAAGTTTGGTTTTGGCTACATTGACCGGCAAATTTAGCCAATCGCCCAATTGCTCGATGAGTCCCCTTTTTAAGTCGGCAAGAATAAGAATCAAAAATAAACAACCGTTCAAAATATGGGTACAAAGCGCGATAAAGAGCATGATGAACAACTCGATCTTTGACCAACGCCTTATGAATATCGCGTGGTTTAGGGTCGCTGATTTTAAAATGATAATATTGTCCGTGCCGATAGAGACCAGTTTTTAATTCTTGCTCTAATTTTAGCAGATTAGCAATTAAGTTAGCGGAAAAAAGAACTACATCGGTTTTAGTTTTTTTATCTTGCCTAAATTCATTCCAACTAGCAAAAAGATTATCTAAAGAGATAATTTCAGCAAAAAATGGTATTTCATATTTAGGCATAAAATTGTATGATAATTTGAATTACCATCAAGATTCAATATATCATGAACACAAACCAAGAAGTTACCCCCCCCCCGAAGCTTTCTGGCATTGCCAGTAAATTATTGACAATTTATGTTGAATGGCAACAATATATCCACGGTCTCCCTAAAACCCTACGACATTCATTAGGTATTGGAATTGATAAACTTTTTGCCGACATTATCGGTTTAACCGCCGAAGCTCAATTTTCGCCTAAAGAAATGCGAATAATCCCAGTCAGCCAAGCAATTATCAAAAATGACACTTTAAAATTTATGCTCTATGTTCTCTTTGAATTAAAGGGAATTAACAGCAAAAAATTTCTCTCTTTATCAATCAAGATCGAGGAAGTTGGCCGAATGCTTTATGGTTGGAAAAATCAATGCCCAAAAATTCCTATTCCGAAACCAGCTGTAGCAATAGAAACAAAACCCCACTAAAAACCAATTAGTTTTTAGTGGGGAAACGAAAAAGAGTAACGAGGAGAACAACCCGATAGTTCGAGTTCCAGCTATTGTCGAGCCAGTTCGCGTTCCGGTTCCACTTGGAGCCATTCCAGTTCACATACGGCACGTTCCAGTGGCCATTGGAGTTGCGAAGCATATCGTAAAATATCGTCTTGGTCACCACCACTCGAGATCTTGTTTAAGACAAGTTTCAACGAGCAGTTGAATATTATTCGACATCTAAAATGCCTTGGTATTTTACGCTGATTCTTTATCGTTTTTTACCATCTCGACAACCCACTCTTTCCCAAACCTTGGTCTAAAGAAATTCTCGGTATTGTCAGACTGGAGCGGTAGCTCGCAAGCGTACTCGCAAACATACTCACCACTCGAATATATATTAGCATTTTAAAATTCAAGAGCAAAAGACAACCCGCCCCAGTTTTAAAAAAAACTGGGGCGGGTAAATCAAGAATCAAAAGAATTGCAAGGGATCAAGAGCAAAAGGTAAAAACGATAATCATCGCTCGAGGAGAACAACCCGAGAGTGCGAGTACCAGCTATTGTCGAGCCAGTCCGCGCTCCGGTTCCACTTGGAGCCATTCCAGCTCACACACGGCACGCTCCAGTGGCCACGGGAGTGGCGAAGGGTAGAACCAAACAAAAACTGGTAATCACCGTCTTTGAGTTCAGCTGGTGATTTGTCGGGATTGGCGGACAGCCATTGCCAGTATTCTATACCCGGCAGATAATATCTATCGCCGTAAGTTTCCATAATATAAGTGACCACTTCCGCCAATGGCTTGCCATTCCAATCATCGGGTAATTTTTCTGTTTTGAATCTTTTGAATTTTTCAGACTTGGACAAACTTTCAAAATCAGCGTCACTAAATCCACCCATTTCCGGATTTAGTGTGTACTCGCCAAACTTTTCTTCATCTACATTGCTCTTTAGTTTTTCCCAATCTTCAGGTTTAAGGCTTTTAGGATCTTGCCAAGCTGGAGTGATGTCTGCTTTGGTTATTTTTTCATCACTAACACCCCATGAACTAAAAACCTCTTTAAGAAAGTCAGTTTGCTTCTCTAGGATATCAGCTGGAATCTCCGCCATATCACTTTCCACACTTTTATGTGGGAGAAGAACTGGTGAGCCGTCTGTTTTGGATACGCCGACAAAAACACTGATTTTACCGTCTGGACCTTTGAGTAGTTGACCCGGCATAATTTTTTCCTTGCCCTTGCCAAACGACTTAACTAGATAATCTATCCCTTCCTCGGTTTTTGATTTTTCAAAAGAGATTTCGTCTAAAGCTAGGCGACGGCTATTAGTCGGAGCGACATATTTAATGTGAGCGATCATCTCTTCTACTTTGGCCCGATCAGAAATGCTTTCAAATCGATTGGCAAAATAATATCTCAAGGCTCTTTGAAAAGTGTCGTTGACATCACCTCGATAAAAAGATTGAACAAAATTTATCACACGATCATAATCGCGCTGAAAGGAAAAATAAGCCGGTTGAGACTGATCAGCGCCCAATTCCCCTTTTTCTGCCATCGCTTCCACCGTCTCGGTAAATTCAATATATTTATCTACCAATTCCTCTATACCTGGAATTTCTTTGAGCGCTTCCAGCGACAGGCCACCGGAAAATAAGTATTCTGTCTGATCAATAGTAATTTTATTATCCTTACCCAAAAAACCCAGAGCTCTAGCCCTTTTGCTGTCTTTAGGCAAATTTTCCGGCAGTTTTACATGGCTGAATCTGGTATATTGAGCCGGATCAAGCACTTCTCGATCGCCATGCTTTCCACCTGGTGGATTTTGAGCGGCAATAATTCTAAAATCGGGATGCACCGGCACTCTCTCGCCGTGGTTATCGACTAAAGTAATTTCATCTTTACCTTGTAGAATAGCGTCAATTATTTCGTGCAGAGCAGCTCGAGTCCCGCCTTTCATAAAATTATACTCATCCAGAAACAAAACCCCGCCATTCCTGATAGCGCCAACCACCAAGCCGTCACGCCAGCCAAAACCGCTCTTGGCTTCTTCGGTCGTGGTCATTTTGCCAATTAAAACATCAGCGTCAAATTCATGACAATTGGCATAATATGATTCGCGGTCCAATTGAGAACACATCCGATCAATAGTCCGAGATTTGCCAATACCAGAACCTCCCTCAATCAAAACCGGCTGATTGAGTTTCAAAGCGACAGCGATATCTCTCATTAATCGAAAATCAAAGTCGGTCAAAACATCAGCGGAAAAACGCTCTGGATTTGGCACCCGGTCTCCACCTCTGCCTTTTGGCACCTCGACACCCAAAAAATAAACGCTTCCCTCACTCTCTTTTACTGGCAATAAAACCTCTCTATCTTCGCTCGGCAATTCCAAACTATCCAACACTGGCATAGCTTTTGATTTCCTCTTTGACTTAGAACCTTCTTCGGCCGAAGGCATCATATTAAATTGTTTTTCCACTCCGGCCATATTATTTTATTCTTTCCATTAGTCCGACTTTGTTTTTTAGGTCAAATTCCTCGTCAATTTTTCCCCAGATAGTCTCCGTGGCTAGAAGCAATAAATGAGATTCCTTGGGATCAAACTCAACTTGTTCCAAAACCATTGTCGCCGGATTCATCATCTGGATTTCACCCGCTCGATCGGAGTATTGAGTAATCAGACTATAAATTTCTGGCGTAATTTTTTCACTTAGAGATAAGATAACTGATTGTTTGTTTTTCAGATAATTCATAATTTGGAAACAATTAAAAGATAGCACAAAACCATTGTCAGTTAAAAACTGCTCGGTCTTTTCAAGTTCTTCTTTGGTATTAAAAACCAGCAAACCAATCTCCGACTGGGCTTTGAAAAAACCCATGAATTCTTCGACTTTTACAGTGTTAGTTTTATCCATATTTTTTAATAATATCAAAACTTATTGTAATCGACAATCATCTCTTTGAGCAAATCGGCTAGCCGGCTAGCCATCTCAGTCAAGCCAACATTGGCCAAGTGGTGGCGATAATAGTTGGCCACATGGTTCGTATCGGGACCAATACCTAAGCCGACAATCTTTTGATCTTCGTCTTTTTCTATCCCCTTAATTACCTTGGATAATTCATAGGCTAAACCACCATGAGCCGATGATGGCTCAGGTAAACCATCAGACAAAACCACCAGAAATTTTTCCAATTCCCTCCTCTTAGCTAAACGAGTCGAAGCTTCACTGACCGCCCAGCCATCATCATTCCATTGGGCCCGCTCTGAACCTACCTCTGCCGGCATAGTTCCCATTTTCGATCTAATTTCCGGAGACAGACGTTCTTTGAATCTCTGATATTCATGGATACGATCATTAAAACCCAGAATTTCGGTCATAATCGACAACTTATTCAAGACCTCGGCCAAAACTATTGTTGCCTTGAAAGTTTCTTCTATTTTCTTGCCCCTCATTGAACCAGACAAATCTATCAAGAGAGTAATGGCATAATCTTTTTCTCCTGGCGCCTCCCTTTTTTCCCAAGCCCGACTTTCCATAGGCAAGATACCTCTAGCTATTTCTCCTATTCTTTTGGTGATATTGATTCTAAGACCAGATTTGTGTCCAGCTTCATGTTTGACCTTCCGACGTTCTCGAAAAATATCCCTAAGCTCATCGGTTAATTTGCTGATGATCGGCGCCACTTCGCGCCGTGCTTTTTCATAGGCTCCTTGGTCTTTTTCGATGATGCGTTTTAATTCTTTTTTCAGTTTAGACAGGCTCTGTCTGCGCTCTTTTTCTTTTTCTGATTCACCATCATCTCGGTCTTGATCGGCCATCTCCTCACGTTCCTCTCCCCCTTCAGTCGTCTTCTCTTCTTGCTCTCTAGCTTCTTTTTTATCCGGATTATCCGCTAATTTACCGGCCAATTCTTCGTTAAGTTCTTTTTCAAAATCAGCCAAGGCTTTGACCGCTTTTTCAGCTAGCTTTTTCTTTTGTTCATCTGGCAGAGCATCAATAAAATCTTTTATTTTTTGTTTTAATTCTGACGATAAAGAATCCAACGATATGGCTTTTCCGTTTCCGCCTTGTTCATCACTTTCTTTAATTTCACCCCCTGTTTGTTCCGTCTGATCTCCCCCCTCGGACCTTTCATGGCTAGAAACATCTTCTTCACCATGTTTAGTCATCTGGTCTATGGCTTTCTCTAAAGCCTCCACTTCTTCCGGCTTTAATTTATCCTTTAATTTCTGTGGAATGGAATCGCCTGATTCCCCCCTCTCACCACCCTTGGCCTGATCTTTCTGCATATCCTTAATAAACTCTTCCATTTTTTGATCAGCCAGATCTTGTTCGACCAGTTTTTTAAATTCCGGCCAAATTTTCTCACGATTCAAGTGATAAGAAGCTTGGGCATAATTTTTGATGTTTTGCTCATCTTCATCGGCTTCGGATTTTGACGGATAAAGCCACCACGAACGACTAGCGGATTCCAATGTCTTTTCCACCACTTCCCTGACTTCTGCCGGTAAATCGGCAGATAGTTCTTGAGGTTTATTCTGTCTTTGACGATACCATTGCTTGATATACTCAAAACCGGCCTGCATAAAGCGAGGCGTGTAGCCCAGCTGATCAAAGGCTCTGTCTTTTGACTTTTCTTCCAGATCAAATTGCGGTTCATAAGCCACACCCATTTGTTCGGCAAAAACTGGGTAATTATCAGCTACAAAATTATTGTCGCGTGGATCTTCGATCGAATTCATTAAAAAAGAAAAACCTTCCTCTTCCCATTCTTTTATTGGTATAAATTCCGTGCGAGAAATTCGCCGATGCCCACCTTCGTGACTAATGACGAAGCGTAGAAAATCCATCGGTTTTTCCAGCAGATCTATCGGATCAATTCTGATGATATTCGCTTTAAAATTCCAATGCCAACCAGCCCCAGGTTCGTTTAGCTCGACTGGAATAGAAAAATCTCGACCAATAAAATAGGCTAGAGACGAAAGAACTTTTTGTTTTGATCTTATGATTTCAACCTGCTCCGACGTAAATTGCTCTAAAATTCTTTCTTCTCTATGTTTATCTTGATCAAAGATGACTTCTAACACATCTGATTTTATCCTTTCTTTAAACATTTTATCATTATATAACAATCTCTTAAAAAAAGAAGTTGGGCTAAATCATAGCATAACAACCTAAAAACACCCGCCCTTTTTCAAAAAGGGCGGGTGTTTTTGTGGGTATTAAACTTTAGACACTTGAGTCGCAGCGGGACCCTTTTCACCATCGACGATCTCAAAAGACACTTTGTCGCCTTCTTTGAGCTCTTCGAAAGTAACACCAACCAACTCCTTGGAATGAAAGAAAAGATCCTTCGCTTCGCCTTCGCGAGCGATGAAGCCGTATCCTTTATCTGTCAGGGTTTTAATTGTTCCTTCGGTCATACAATTTAAAAATTATTTATCTGAAACCTTCGACTTTGTTTCTGTGCCTAGCGCACCAATGCAGTCTAACACACTTGATTGGATATACCTAGGAAAAACAGCGCCCCCTAATCAAAGCTTGATATAGGTCGTGGCCGAGCCAGCTTGAGCTGTTCGGCTAATTTTTTTCTCGGTCAGCAAAATCTTGAGATATTTGGTCGCCGTCGAATGCGAGACATGAAGAAGTTTTTCTACCAGATCGTTGGTAATTTTCGGATGCTTAGCAAATAAAGTCATGATCCGATCCAGTTTTTTGCGTTGACGCGCCCGCTTCGCCTTTAGCGCTTTTTTCCATAACCAACGCATGAAAGTATTGGCTGGTTTGGTAAAACCTAAAACAGCCAGCTCGTCGATCGTCTTGGCTTCGGCCGAGGCGGGCTCCGTTTCGTTAGAATTAACGACCGGATCATTTTTAATAAGAGTCGCCGGAGAACTGTTGGCGGTATTAAATTTAATTTCTTCACTCACCACTTCCCTGTCCGATTTTGCCAGCACAAAATCAGCGGGGCTGGTTGAATCATCGTTTTTCATTTCAGTCTGAATTGGTTCTGGTAAAGTTTGGGCTGACACTTCTTCCGACACAACGGTTTTTAAATCTGTGTTTTGATTGGCTTCATCTGACATATTTTTAATGACTAATTAAAAACTCGCTTTTAATCAAAGATATTGACCAAGTAGAGATCGATCAATCGTTGCGGATAATTGTAAAAATATTTATCTTCCTCTTGCAGTTTGGTAGCCAGCTGAACACCGACAAAACGCCAATGCCATGGCTCGTATTGATAATAATTGTTGTTTTTGGGATAAGATAAAATAAAACCATAACGATAGGCATTATTCGTCAACCAAGTAAAAGCCTCGGTCGAACCAAATCTGGAAAAATCGCCCTTAATACTCGGCGTGTCAAAGTCGACAGTTGTCCCCAGTTGATGTTCAGAATAACCCTGATCGGCAGAGAATTTGTTGGCCGTTCCGGCCCCATAAGTAATTTTATAACCAGCTTTGATTTTAGCCTGTGTCCCAAAAGAGCGATAGGCTGAATTGATACGCAAAGTCACGGCGGTCGAAGAAGCCTCGAGTAAAAGTTTTTCTAAAAAGGGCCAGACTTTGGCGTGAATTTTCTGTGCTTCATGATTGGCTAAAAATTCCGGCGTAATCGTCGCTAAACTGTCCGGCACATAATGTTCATTTAAAAAATAAACCTTGGAATACTTTTGCAACAATTCTTTGTCGGTTTTACTCAACTTGTCGAGTGTGCCCACCGTTGAAGCAATGTTTTGGACTTGGTCAGCGAGAGCGTTGGTGCGGTTGGTTTGTTCTTGTAGACGACGAGAAGTGCTGGCCAGATCACCCTGAGCAATTTTCAATAAATTCTGAAGTTCTTGATTTTGCGCTTTCAGACCGAAATTTTTTTCATTCAATTGTTTATAAAAAAAGCCACCTAATCCCAACGCCACCAGCAACATGGTCGTCAAGATCAGATGTCCAACGACTGGAATTTTACTCATATCCATGCCAGCTATTGTAGCATAAAAAACCTAAACCAAAACGCTGTAATAATCTAGATTCTTTAACGGCTCCTTTATAACAAGGTCTGAATATTAGCAAGATTAATTAATTTAAATATATGGGAATCATACTATGGATTATTTTTGGGGCTTTAGTTGGTTGGATTGCTTCTATGTTGATGGGAACCAACTCCCAACAGGGCTTGGTGCTCAATGTGGTAGTCGGTGTGGTCGGCGCCGTAGTTGGAGGTTGGATAATGAACTTTCTCGGCAGTAGTGGCGTCGACGGTTTCAATTTGTACAGTTTTGTGGTCGCAATCCTCGGTGCGATTATTTTGATTTTTATCGTCAAAGCTTTAACCCGAACATAATTAATTAAGATAAAAAATATTCATGAACACTATCACTAGAATAAAGCGCCACAAGGCAATCAAAAACGATAGCGCTCTAAAACAATCGCTTTTGATCGGCTTAGGTTTAGTCGATCTAACCAGAGAGAAAGTTGAAAAATATCTGTCTGGATTGAAAAAGGACTTGCCAGAAAATGCTCGCAAAAAAGCCGCGAACGATTTCGTTAGATCAATAAAATCAAACAGTAAAAATTTGGAGCATTCCACCAGAAAACATATTAAAAGCGTGCTCGATCAGATGAGCTTGACAATAAATCCAGACAAATAATTTTTTACCTAGAAATTATTTTTTCTTCCGTCTCTTTTTCGCTTTTGCTTCCAACATCAATTTCTTGATCGCCAAGCGCTTCTTGGTTTTTGGCGAATGCGATTTTCTCGGCTTCCCTACCCCGGTGTCTCTTTTTCCCATATGTATATATTACTTGTCCCGTGATCCGGTTTCGGATTTTACGAGATTAATTAGTTGATTAATCCTTACTCCGACAGTTTAACATAATAAAGAAAAAATACCTTAAAGAGACTGATCTCTAATTATTGTTTAAAAATAAAAGTGCCGATGGCGATTTTTCAAAAAATCGCCATCGGCACTTTTGGGGTCCCATCTACCACGTAATACTGAACGAGATCCCAAACAACGAGAGAAAAGCCGAAAGAAGAAACATGAAGAAACTAAGGACACCTTTCATTCCAGACTCCTCTGCATACATCTTAAACCTCCTCCTCGATCAAATACCATAATCGGTAATGATCTGTTGACGAACAAGAACCAATACTCTGCATACAATAAAACAAAATATATTGAATATGTCAATACCCCGTAATGGTTCAATAGCTTGGGACCACCTCAAGGGTTTGAACATCCTATTTGTGACGCAAAAAACCCTTATTTTAGTGAAAATTAAGTTTTGTCGTTTAGATACTTACCGGCCACACTCAAGGCAAATGAAGGTAAGATAATAAAAATAGTGGTAAATAGAAGTTTAAACATCATTTGGTTTAATGGCGATTTATCGTCATTACCCGGTCCAAATCCGGTCAGGATTAATAAAATCCCGACAATACCAAAAGCAATCGATGAATAAATGAAAATTCGCGTTGCTATTTTTTGCATGATTTTAGTATAGCAATAGAAACAGATCCCGTAAATCATGAGTCCTCAACTCCACACAAATAAAAACGCCCAGATTGGGCGTTTTTATTTTACTTCTTGACTCCAATGGGTGCATAAGGTTAGAACTTGTTGGGATTACTTAACCTTCAAAGAAGACAGGATTTTTGTGAAAAGCTCTCTTTCCTTATCAGGAATAATTACCCCAGGTAAATTAAGATAGGTTTTATTATCAGCGTTAATTGAATTAAGTTCTGGGACAAAGGTGCGAACAACCACGAGAGTTTTTGTCGAGCTAATTGAAAAATAATAAGTGTAATTCCCACATCCCTCTGTACCCGATGTTATCTGATGGCCTTTTAGGGTGCCCGCCATAAAAGAATCAACAAAACCAGGAGATAGTTTAAAAGTGCCGTTAGCAAAATAATCTTTAGCTAACCATTCCTGAGTTTCATCTAAAGCTCCTTTTATATCCTTACTAATTATTCTGAAAGAAACATTAAAATCAGTAAACTTCTCTAAGACGGTTCCAGTCCCCTTCATATCACAAAAATCGTTATGTCTATAATTCAAAAAATGATTGAGACTAACTTTATCACCACTTTTCATTACAGAAATAATATTATCGGGATACTCAAATTCAATAGAATTATCAGAGTACTTCTTCCAACCAGAATTATTTACCCGATTTTCAGAAACAGGAATTACTACTTCTTGTTCTTGGGTTACCGCTGATTCTTGGTTAATATTATTTTCTTTTTTATTTAATCCCCAATAATATGCGCCCCCAGCAACCAAAACTAGCAAAATAACTCCAATTAGATACTTTTTCATAATTTATAAATATTAATAATAACTCAAACAAGTATACCAAAAATCCCCCAGCGATTCTACGTCCGACGAGGGGTACACTAAAACACGTTGAGAAATAAAGCTAAAAAGTTTGGCTCCGTTGGATGAAGAGAGTTAGAACTTGTTTGATTAGAACAGATATGTGTTAAAATAATTTTGTGAATAAAACTAATATTTATATCGATGGTAATAATCTATATCGTGGAGCCAAAGAGCTTGGACATGAAATTGATTACAAAAAGTTTTATGGCTGGCTTCGACAAAAATATGACACAACTAACGTCTATCTTTTTATCGGTTTGGTTCCGGCTCGAACTAAATTTTATGAACACCTACAAGAATGTGGTTTTATTTTAGTTTTTAAGCAAACTGTTTCGGTTGGCGGCGTGGTTAAGGGTAATTGTGATGCCGAGCTGGTTTTAAAAACTGTTTCTGATTTTTACACTAAAGCGTTTAATAGATGCATCCTTGTTTCTGGCGATGGTGATTTTGGTTGTCTGGTAGAATTTCTGCAAAATAATTCTGTGCTTGATCGAGTCATTTCCCCTAATGAGAATAAGTGCTCGATTTTGTTAAGAAACAAAAATATTGAAATCACTTTTCTCAATGATCATTATCATAAATTTTCTAAAAAATCTCCCTAACAATATGTTCTAAAAAGAAAAAGCCCCCAATGCAGACGTATCTACATAAGGGTCTTTTTCATGGTTATATCGATATTTTATGCTTTTGGCTCAAATTGTCAACCATTACTATCTAGCTCCGCGGGTAGGATTCGAACCTACGACCAATCGCTTACACTGATCCTAAAATTACTTCTAGGGGTGGACTATATCACCATCATATCCATAAAAAGGACTTAGACGCGAGGCGCTTCGTTCGCCAGCTGGCGAACTACTCCCGTTAGGGATAGTCTCTGAACCTGCCTTCGCTGAAGCTTCGGCAAGGCAATGCCTTCCAAAATTCAACCAAGGATTGGCTGCTGATTACCCTTCCGCCTTGGGCGGATTAGGGCTTCCAGACAATTCACCTCGTTATTCATTCCTAAATTTCTTTAGGAAGCTGCGTCACTTCACAGGCGACCGCTCTACCACTGAGCTACCGCGGAATTAATTTTTTAACGAACTAACGAGATTATAATAGCAAAAACCATCAAAAAGGCAATAAAGGAAATCACTTTAATCAACAACGTATTTCTGCTACAATGCTGGCACTATGACCATCAAAACCGCTTGGAACCTAAGTCCTCTTTTCTCCGGTCTGGACGATCCAAAACTAGCCGAAGTGGCCAAAGCCTCAACCATGACTGTCGAGGCTTTTGCTCGCAAATGGCAGGACCGCGACGACTGGCTCGTGAACCCCACTATCCTCAAAGAAGTGCTGGATGAATACGAACGTCTGATGCACGACCAAGGCCACAATAGTTTGGCGATGTATTATCTATGGCTATCATCAGAGCTAAACCAAGGCGATACCCAAATCCGTGCCAAATTGAATCAAGCTCGACACCTAGCTCAAAATTTAACCAACAAAACCCAATTTTTTGGTTTGCGCCTAGCCCGAGTCTCAACCAAAATTCAAACCGAATTTTTACAACATCCAGAGCTAAAAAACTACCAACATTTTTTAGCTAACGTTTTTGCCACCGCTCCCTATCTCCTATCCGAAGCCGAAGAAAAAATTCTCAATCTTAATTCCGGCGTCGCTTATGGCAACTGGATCCAAATGACTGAAAGTTCTCTCTCCAAAGAAGAACGGGAGATCGCCGGCCAAAAAAGAGGCTTCGCTGAAATCACCGGTTTGATCAGTAGTCAAGATAAAAAAATTCATCAAGAGGCCGTCAAAGCTTTTGATGAATTTTTGGCTAAAAAAATCGACATGGCCGAAGCCGAAATCAATTCGGTTTTGGAATACAAAAAAATTGATGATGAATTGCGGGGCACGACTCGACCCGATCAATTGCGCCATCTTGAAGACGATCTGGAAACAATCACTGTTGACACGATGTTGGCTTTGGTTACCGACCACTTTCAATTAGCTCATGATTTTTACCAACTCAAAGCCAAATTGCTCGGTCAAACCAAGCTGGCTTATCACGAACGAACCATCCCCTACGGTCAAATCGGCCGACATTATGAATTTACCGAAGCGGTAGCAATCGTCGAAAAAACACTGTTGGCTGTTTCGCCAAAATTAGCTGAAAAATTTAAAAATTTATTGACTAATGGCCAAGTTGACGCCTTGCCTAAAACCGGCAAAAACGGTGGCGCTTTTTGCGCTCACGATTTACTCTCGGCGCCGACTTATGTTTTTCTCAATCATACCGGTGAATTTAAAGATGTGCTGACTCTAGCTCATGAAATGGGTCATGCTCTCAACAACGAACTAATGCGCGAAAAATTAAACGCCCTAGATTTTGGCGGACCGATCAGCACGGCTGAAGTCGCCAGCACTTTAGTGGAATTGCTGGTGGCCGAAGAATTGGAAGCGGGGGTAGATGAAGAAACCAAGTTGGCCCTGCTGGTATCACGTCTCGATGATGATATTGCCACGATTTTTCGCCAAGTCTCCGCTTATCATTTTGAACAAAGTCTGCATGAAGATTTTCGTCAAACCGGTTTCCTGTCTGCCCAAAATATTGGCCAACTTTTCAAACAAAAAATGACAGACTATTTGGGACCAGCCGTGTCCTTCGAAACCCAACACGAAAAATGGTGGATTTATTGGAGCCATTTCCGGCGTTATTTTTATGTTTATTCCTATGCTTCCGGCTTACTCATCGCCAAAGCTCTACGCAACAAATTGCGAGAAGACAAAAATTTTATCGACAAAATCATTGAAATTTTATCGGCCGGTTCTTCGCTGGCACCGAAAGATATTTTTGCTCACGCTGGTTTAGACATTGGCCAACCGGATTTTTGGCAAAAAGGTTTAGCGGAAACTAGTCGTGATCTCGCCACTGCCGTCGCCCTGGCCAAAAAACTAGGCAAAATTTAATCTTATAACATCCGTTCACGATCGTGAACGGATGTTATCATAATTGTGGACCTAGCCGGAATCGGACCGGCGCCTCGTCAATGCGAATGACGCGTCGTACCACTAGACTATAGGCCCTTAATTGACCGATTATAGTAAAAATCGTCTATTTTTGCTAGTTTTATAATAATGGCAAAAAAGATGGTCAAAAAAGCTGATTTCGTAAAAATCTTAAAAACTGGTGGGATCGGAGTCCTACCAACCGACACGGTTTACGGTCTGGTCGGTTTGGCTCTGTTGCCAGAAACAGTAACCAGAATTTATAAAGTCCGCCGACGGACTCCGACCAAACCGCTGATTATTTTGATCAGTAAAATCGCTGATTTAAAAAAATTCGGGATTGAATTAAGCCCTGAGCAAAAAAATTTTTTGGCTAAAAATTGGTTTATCTCGCCAGAGCAAGGCAGAGGCGGACCCGGGCCGGTCAGCATCATTCTCCCCCTGCCAAAAGCCAATTGGGTTAAATTTAAATACCTGCATCGAGGCACCAAGGCTCTGGCCTTTCGTCTGCCCGCCGATAACGCTTCGCACAATCATGCGGACAAGCCGTCTAGTCAACCACTCCTAAAAATGCTCGCGTCCACAGGGCCTCTAGTGGCCCCCAGCGCCAATCCAGAAGGTCTACCGACCGCCAAAAATATCACCGAAGCCAAAAAATACTTTGGCGACAAGGTAAATTTTTACTTGGCCGGCCGAACTAAAACCAAACCATCCACATTAGTCAAAATCGACAAAAATGGTAGGATAGAGGTAATAAGAAAATAACCAAGATGGCCACGATAAATTACGACCAATTTAAACAAACCGAATTAAAAGTAGTGAAAATTTTAGAGGCCGAGAGAGTTGAAGATTCGGACAAGTTGTTGCGCCTCAAAGTGGCGCTCGGTGATTCGGAGCGTCAAATCATTGCCGGTATTGGTAAAGCTTATGAACCGGCCACTTTAGTCGGTCGGCAAATTGTCATCGTGGCTAATCTGGAGCCACGCTCACTGATGGGATTAGAAAGCCAAGGGATGATTCTAGCTGCTCACGGCGAAAATGGCGAGGCGGTTTTGTTGTCGCCAGACAAAGAGGTGCCAGTTGGATCGGAAATAAGCTAATCCCATTAGAGACAGATCGCGATCTACATTAATATCAGAGAATTATATTGAATCTTATGGCCAATTTTACATTATTAACACTAATATATCGCCGCGATCGCGGTCTCTAACGGGATGCGCAAAATACTTTTTTTAATTATCATCGCCGTTCTCACCTATTTCGGTAGCACTTATCTATTTTCCAATCTTAAAAAAGCGCCAAAAATTACCGATTTTGCCAGCTGTGAAAAAGCCGGCCGGCCGATCATGGAGTCCTATCCTCGACAATGTCAGGGACCAAGTGGAAAAATGTATGTCGAAAAAACCGACAATCGCGATCTTGATACCGACCCGATCATTCTCGCACCAGACCTGTCGCGACCCTTGGTCAGTCCCCTCAACCTAGCCGGCGAAGCGCGCGGTTTTTGGTTTTTTGAAGGACAGTTTCCAATCAAATTGATTGACGATAAAAACAATGTTGTTGCCACCGCCACCGCCAAAGCCAAGGGTGAATGGATGACCACCGAATTTGTCACCTTTTCCGCCACTTTGAATTTTAAAAATCCCGAAGCTAAAAAAGGCGAATTGATTTTAATTAAAGACAATCCCTCCGGCCTAAAAAGTCAGGATCAAGAAATTCGTCTACCCATCTTTTTCCAAAAAATGAACGACTCGATTGAAAAGATAAACGTGACAAAAAAAGTCTCACCAGCGACCACTGCGACTTCGACCGACAGCGGTAGCGAAGAAGCCACTTCCAGCCACAACAATTAACGCCAACCGATCTAAATTACAACACGATTTTTTTAAGAAAAAAAGTCTTTTTTGGTTTATAATAGCAAAATTATCAAGTCATAAGTTTAAAAGTTTTTTAAAAAACCATGGAAAATAATAAACAATTAATTTGGGGCGGGATTGTGATTGGCGCGGTCGTCCTGTTGATTGGTTCGGGGGTTTTGTTCGCTGATAAAAATTCCGACCAGCCGATCAATCAAGTCAATTTGGGTTTAGGTGGAAACAATAGTCAAGGTGGCGCGATCAATGTCCGACCAGTATCGGAGCAAGATCACATTTTGGGTAGCGCCAAGGCGCCGGTCAAAATTATTGTCTATTCCGATTTGGAATGCCCTTTCTGTAAACGCTTTCATTTTGATCTGTTGAAAGTCGCTAAAGATTTCGGACCAGAAAAAGTCGCGATCATTTATCGCCATTTCCCGCTCGACAATCTCCACAGTAAAGCTCGCGCTGAAGCGATGGCCACCGAATGTGCCGCCGAAATGGGTGGCAGTGAAAAATTCTGGCAATACTTGGATAAAGTTTACGCCGAAACTCCTTCCAATAACGGTTTGGATCTAGCACTCCTGCCTCAATTTGCTTCTCAAATCGGTTTGGATGCTAAAACTTTCAAGGCTTGTTTGGCCAGCAACAAATATGCCGACAAGATCGAACAAGCGGTTCAAGAAGCCATTTCGGCTGGCGCTCAAGGCACGCCTTATCCAGTCATCATTGACACCAAAGGTAAAGTCACGGCCCTCAAAGGTGCCCTGCCTTATGAAAATTTGAAGCAAGTGGTTAGCGAAGCATTGAAGTAATAAGTAGTAAAAATCCCCCCAGCGCGCCCGAAGACGCGCTGGGGGGATTTTTAGTTTTGATTTTTTACTTACTACTTATTATTGGTACCCCAACAATCTCCGCGCCTTGTCATGTTGGCGAATTTTCTCGTGAGCTTTGGCTTCGATCTGGCGAATACGTTCACGCGTGACACCAAATTCCTTGCCGACTTCTTCCAGTGTCCGCAAAACACCATCGGTCAAACCATGACGCATTTCTAAAATTTTCCGTTCCTTAGCCGACAGATCGGACAAAATTTCTTCGATCTGATCCCGCAAAATTCGGCGGGACACTTCCTGGTCGGGCGGAGCAATTTTATCATCCGCAATAAATTCGCCGAGAGTTGATTTGTCATCATCGTCATCGGTGGGTTTGTCGAGACTGGCCGTGCTCTGATCGATTTTTTCAATGGTGTGAATTTTTTCTAAATCTACCCCCATTTCCGTTGCCATTTCTTGGGGCAGAGGTTCACGACCCAAGTCTTGTGACAAGCGCCGATAGATTTGTTTGTATTTGGCAATCGTTTCCACCATGTGAACCGGGATCCGAATGGTGCGCGACTGGTCGGCCAAAGCCCGCGTCACCGCTTGACGAATCCACCAAGTAGCGTAAGTGGAAAACTTGTAGCCCTTGCGCCAATCAAATTTTTCCACCGCTTTAAACAAACCAATATTCCCCTCTTGAATCAGATCGAGGAGGGTCAATTCGGAACTGCGACCAACATATTTTTTAGCAATCGACACCACCAAACGCAAGTTGGCATTGGCTAGACCTTTACGCGCCTCCTCATCACCAGCCAAAATCCGCCGCGCCAATTCTTTCTCTTCCATCGCATTGAGCAATTTGTGACGACCAATTTCCTTCAAATACATTTGGACTGAATCGAGCGATGAACCAGTCTCACCCCGACCCAATTTAACTTTTTCCGGAATCGCCAGAGAATCATCCAACAAATTGCTTTCCTCCAACACATCAACACCAGCTTCATCAAAACGATTATAGAGTTCCTCTAAAAAAATCAGATCCGATTCCACACTGGGAAACTCTTTCAACAATTCGGAATAAGTGATAAAACCACGTTGCCGACCACGCATCACCAAAATCTTGGCTCGTTCCTCCATTTCCATTTTATTTTTTGGACCAAAAATTTTTGTCGGCATTCCACCGCTTTTTTTCAATGTTTTTTTACCAGCTCGAACCAACCCTTTTTTGGCGGTCAATTTTTTGGTTTTTTTCGTCACCACTTTTTTGCTAGTTTTTTTCAACGATAACTTTTTAACCACTTTTTTCTTAACAATTTTTTTAACAACCTTCACCGTCTTTTTTCCACCTTTTTTGCTAGTTTTTTTCTTGATCATGTTATTTAAAATTACTTTCTATATTGATTTAATTCCAAAGTTATAGCTTGGCACTTTTTCAACCATTTATCAAGCTCGAGTTGGTCACCGACCGCCTCGGCTTTTTTCAGCGCCTGCATCGCTTCTCGCAATTGTTCGCGCAAATTTTCTAAATGTAAATTATTAAAGAGTTCGAGGATTTCGGTTTGCAATTTTTCCGATCCCTGAAAAAAGAATTCGGCTTCCATTACTAACGCCCCTTCTTTTTTGATCCGCACTTCCCTCTCGGCTTGATACGAATCTGGGCCAATGATTTCTTTCAACCGGTCAATCAATTGGTTGGGATCAACCGCTCTTTCCGGCAGAGATTCCAACCAAAAAATCAAACCAAAAATCTTGTTCAAAATAGCACTAGAACGAGTATCGGAAACTAGAGTTTGGTCGGTGGGCGGACGATTGGTCACGATCGAATCTGGTTCTAAACGCAAGTTGGCCAAATCAGACCAAATCGCTTCCTCGCCAATCCCCAACAATTGCGACAACTTGGCGACAAAGTGGGCTTGTTCCATTTTTTTACCCAAAGCTTTGATAATCGGTAAAACATTTTCATTGACCAGACGCGATAATTCCAAACCAGTCTTGCCTTCGGCCAACAGAGCGTCGATCAAAAAATCGATATGATGTTTAGAATTTTTGATCGCTGACAGCCAGTCTTGCGGATCTTTTTTGATAACTTCGGCCGGATCTTGACCAGCCGGCAATTTGGCAATTTTCACATTTAAACCGGCCCCTTGGGCAAGAGTAATCGCCCGACGCGAGGCCTTGAGACCAGCTAAATCGTAATCATAAGCCATAATCAAATTTTTAGTCATCCGTCCGATCAAAGTAATTTGTTCCGGTGATAAAGCGGTCCCCGATCCGGCAATGGTATTGGCTAATCCGGCCTGATGAGACATAATCAAATCTACTTGTCCTTCGACTAAAATAGCAAAATCGTGACGACGCATTTCTACTTTGGCTTTATCGTAACCAAACAAGAGTCGGGATTTATCAAACAAAAATGTCTGGGGCGAGTTAACATATTTGGCTACCTCCGGACCAGCTGACGCTTCAGCCGACCGACCAGCCGGAAAAATCCGACCGGAAAAACCGACAATCCGTCCCGCCGAATCGCTAAGCGGAAACATAATTCGACTACGAAAACGGTCATAATAAACTTCACCCCTGACGCCAGTTGTCCGTTCAGCTTTGATCACCATCCCCGTCTCCAGCATTTCGTTGAGAATAAAACCCTGACCAAGAAGAAAATCGTGAAGTTGACGCCAACCATCTGGAGCAAAACCGATCTGAAAATGTTTTTGTGTTTCGGTTTTAATTCCTCGATCAGCGAGGTAGGCTAGCACCGGCTGATTTTTGCCGAGAGCTTCTTGATAGAATTTGGTGGCCAAAGCCATCAACTGAAACAAACGTTCATTCGGTCGCGGTCCATCACGATGGTCATTAACAATTTCCACACCGGCCCGTTCGGCTAAAATTTTTAAAGCGCCCAAAAAATCCACTCCTTCGATATCTTGCACGAAAGTAAAAATATCACCGCCTTTATTGCAACCAAAGCAATGATAGCTTTGGCGACTGGGCGAAACAAAAAATGATGGGGTTTTTTCGTTATGAAAAGGACATCGAGCTCGAAAATTGAGACCCGCCTTTTCCAACTTCAGGTAAGACCCGACCACGTCATCTATTGAGAGTCGGGCCTTGATTTGTTCTACCGTCGAAGACATTAATTGTTATTCTTCTTGCGCTTCAGCCACATTATCCTCCATCTCCGCCTTTGGCGTCAAACCAGTACCAGCCGGAATCAAACGGCCAATGATGACATTTTCTTTCAAACCACGCAAACGATCCAAACCACCCTTGAGCGCTGTCTCTACCAACACCTTGTTGGTGTGCTGGAAAGAAACCGCAGACAAGAAACTACTGGTCGACAGAGCCACATCGGAAATACCGAGAAGAACTGAATCGGCAATGGCTTCTTCTTGACTTTGACTTCGAATCAAATTATTTTCTTCAAACAATTCGATTTCTTCTACCACTTCGCCGACCGAAAACTTGGTATCACCTGCCGTCTTGATTTTCCGACGAGAAAACATCTGACGAACAATAATTTCCACGTGCTTGCGAGCAATATTGACACCCTGCAACTCATAGATAGCGTTAATTTCTTTCATGACATAATCTTCGGTGGCATTGCGACCGGCCAATTTAAAGAGTGAGGTTAGCTCCACCGCACCATCAGTCAAAACTTGACCCTTGGTCACCCGTTCGCCTTTTTTAGTATAGAGGGTGCGATTTTGAGGCACGGAATATTCCACGGTATTTGATTTACTGGATTTTTTGCGACTTTCCAAATCAACCAAAATAGTGATGAGATGTTCTTTGCCATCATTTTTAATTTCCGACACTTCACCATCGATTTCCGAAATCAAGGCCGGATTTTTAGGCTGACGGCGCTCAAAAATTTCTTCGACTCGCGGTAGACCACCGACAATGTCAACGCCACCAGTACCGATACCACCCGAGTGTTTGGTCCGCATCGTCAACTGCGTGCCCGGCTCGCCGATAGCCTGAGCTGCGACCACCCCGATCGGCTCGCCGATTTTAACGAGATCACCTCGGCCCAAATCTTGACCATAACATTTCTGACAGAGACCCTTGATCGTCTTGCAAGTCAACGGCGTGCGAACAACAACCGAACCGACACCGGCAGTATCCACCGCTCGAGCATCGGCCAAGGTCAACAAATGGCCTTTTTTAAACAAGACTTGGCCGTCGGCCCCGATAATATCTTTGAGAATGATACGTCCTTTGATGATATTTGCCAGACCGGTATTAAAGCCGGTAACCGAAGACAAATTGATCGTCTTGCCTTCTTTGTCGCCACAATCTTCTTCGCGAATGACCACATCTTGCGACACATCCACTAATTTTCTGGTCAAATAACCAGCCTTGGCGGTATTCAAAGCCGTATCCGCCAAAGTTTTGCGTGAACCGTGAGTCGTAATAAAGTATTCGATCGGTGACAAACCTTCTTTATAAGAAGGAATCACCGGATAGTCCACCAGCATCCCCGCCGTGTTGATAATTAAACCTTTCATGCCGGCCATTTGAGAAATCTGACTAATCGAACCACGAGCATTGGAATTTAACATCACCGCGACCGGACCTTTGGGATCAAGAGTGCCGGGAATTAATTTTTCAATTTTGCTTTTGGCGCGATTCCAAATTTCAATGGTCAAACGATAACGTTCATTTTCTGACAACAAACCATCTTGAAATTTATCTTCCACTTGAGCCACTTCTTGTCGCGCCGAAACAATAATGCCTTCTTTTTCAATCGGCACATTGACGTCATCCATTCCCCAAGTAATACCAGATTTGGTGGCATATTTGAAACCGAATTTTTTTAAGTTGTCCAAAATATCCGGCAGACGAGACAAGCCATAACGAGCAGTAAGATCTTCGATCAATTTGGTCATCACTTTGCCGGAAATTTCTTTGTTCACAAAAGAAAAATCAGACGGCAAATTGATATTGAAAAGAATCCGACCAACTGAAGTCTCAAAACGTTGACCGGAAAACTCACCATATTTTTCCGGCTTGCCACCCAGCACGGTAATTTTGGCGCGTAGAGACAGTTCGCCAAAATCATGAGCCATAATCGCGGCATTGGGCGTAGAGTAAAAACTACCTTCGCCTTTTTCACCTTCGGCAATTTGCGTGGTCCAGTAAGCGCCGAGCACAATATCCATACGCATGTTGGCGACAATATCGCCCGAAGCCGGTTTCAGTAGGTTTTTACTGGAAGCGATCAATTCTTTCGCTTCCCATTGAGCCATATCAGATAGAGGGACGTGCACCGCCATTTGGTCACCATCGAAGTCGGCATTGAACGGCGCGCAAACCAACGGATGAAGCTGAATCGCATTGCCTTCAATCAACACCGGTTGAAAAGCTTGGACGCTCAATCGGTGTAGAGACGGCGCGCGGTTCAAGAAAACATACTTACCCTTGATCACTTCTTCCAAGATCGCCCAAACTTCGGTCGTGCCCTCATCGATCAGACGACCGGCACCCCGAATATTGAAAGCCAATTCGCGTTCCAAAATTTTAGAAATCACAAACGGTCGGAAAAGTTCCAACGCCATATGTTTAGGCAAACCACATTGGCTAATCTTCAATTCCGGACCAACGACAATTACCGATCGTCCAGAGTAGTCAACCCGCTTACCGAGCAAGTTTTGGCGAAAACGACCTTGCTTGCCTCGGAGAGAATCGGCCAGAGATTTGAGTGGTCGACGTTGCGATTGATTCATCGCTCCTTCGCCAGCACCACCCGAACGGATCGAGTTGTCGATCAAGGCATCAACGGCTTCTTGCAAGATCCGCTTTTCATTACGCAAAATAACTTCCGGCGCGTTGAGCTCGATCAGTTTTTTTAATCGATTGTTGCGATTGATAATCCGACGATATAAATCGTTGACATCCGAAGTGGCATGACGACCACCATCGAGTGCCACCATCGGTCGCAGAGCCGGCGGAATAACCGGAATCATTTTCATAAACATCCATTCCGGACGCACGGTCGAACGCATCATCGATTTGACCAAATTGAAACGTTTTTGTAATTTGACTCGATCGAGAGAACCGGCTTTGTCTAAACGATTGGAAATTTCCGCCAACAATTCTTCCAGATTGATTTTACGAAAAATATCATAGACCGCTTCGGCGCCAATACTAGCCTCGAACACGGTGCTGTATTTTAGAGACAAACGATGATAAGTCACTTCATCCAAAACTTGCCATTCACGCAGACCTTCGATTTGGCGCTTGGCTTCCATGAGAGAATTTTTCAATTTCTCGCGACTCTCCTCGTCCGGCAAAACTTTGTATTTTGTTTTGTATTCACCGTCCAAATCGCGCAAGACTTTGGCTTTTTCCTGCTCGTTGACATGGGTGATGATATAGCCAGCAAAATAAATTACTCGCTCCAGTTCCCCCATCGGTAAATCGAGCAATAGACTCATCCGCGACGGGATATTGCGCAAAAACCAAATATGAGCGACCGGACTGGCCAATTCGATATGACCCATGCGGTCGCGACGAACAATACTGCGAGTGACTTCGACGCCACATTTTTCGCAAATAATATCTTTATAACGAATGCGCTTATATTTACCACAATAACATTCATAATCCTTTTCCGGACCAAAGATTCGTTCATCGAACAGACCACCTCGTTCACTACGACCACTCCGATAATTGATCGTTTCTGGTTTGGTGACTTCACCATAAGACCAACTGACAATTCTTTCCGGTGAAGCCAATTTCAAAGTCACGGCATTGAAATCAGCTTGCCCATCGCCAGCCTGATTCGAGAAAAAAGTTTTATTTGAGTTTTCCATGATTTTAATGCTCGTTAATTAGATATTTTTAAGTTCGACATCCAAACCTAAACCGCGCAATTCGTTCAAAGCGACCGAGAACGAAGCTGGGATATTTGGTGCCTTGATGGCTTCGCCTTTGACAATCGAATCAAACGCTTGCGAGCGACCCAAAATATCATCGGATTTGATAGTCAACATTTCACGCAAAGAATAGGCCGCGCCGTAACCTTCGAGCGCCCAGACTTCCATTTCTCCAAAGCGCTGACCACCACCTTGAGAACGACCGCCAAGTGGTTGTTGGGTGATAAGCGAGTAGGGTCCGATAGAACGCATGTGGACCTTGTCTTCCACCATGTGCGCCAATTTGAGAATATACATGTAACCGATAGCGATTTGATCGGAGAATTTTTCGCCGGTTTGACCATCGTACAATGTGACTTTGCCATTTTCATTGAAACCGGCTTGTTTTAATTCCGCTTTGATTTCTTTGTCCGTGACTCCCATGAAAGTCGGGGTGATAGCTTGGTAACCCAAAGTGTGGGCCGCCAAACCGAGGTGCATTTCAAAAATTTGGCCCAAGTTCATACGACTAGGCACTCCCAACGGAGTCAAGATCACATCCACTGGCGTGCCATCAGCCATATAGGGCATATCTTCTTCTGGCAGAACTCGAGAAATAACACCTTTGTTACCGTGACGGCCAGCCAATTTGTCACCGACTGACACATTACGCAATTGCGCTACTTGAACATGAACTCGTTTCAAAATACCGGACTCTAATTTGTCGCCATGTTCGCGCGAAAAAATCTTGACACCAATCACTCGGCCTTTTTTGCCATGAGGAACCCGCAAAGAAGAATCTTTGACATCGCGCGCTTTTTCGCCAAAGATCGAGCGGAGCAAGCGTTCTTCCGGCGTCAATTCGGTTTCGCCTTTTGGTGTGATTTTTCCGACCAAAATGTCGTTGGGTTCGACTTCGGCGCCAATGCGGATAATGCCGTCTTCGTCCAAGTTGCGCAGTTTTGCTTCACCGACATTGGGAATATCATGAGTGGTTACTTCCGGACCAAGTTTGGTGTCGCGAACATTGATTTCAAATTCTTCAATATAAATACTGGTGAACTTACTGTTTTTGACCAATCGTTCCGACAAAATAATCGCGTCTTCGTAGTTGGCACCACCCCAAGACATAAAAGCGACCAAGGCGTTTTGACCGAGAGCGACTTGACCATCAACACTCGAGGAGGCATCGGCCAACAAATCACCTTTCTTCACTTTTTGACCAATCATCACTACTGGTCGTTGATGAAAACAAGTGTAGTCATTACTCATTTTGAAAGTCGACAATTCGTAAGCGTCTTCTTTACCATCCTCTTTTTTGATTTTAATAAATTGACCATCAACCGCCGAAACCGTACCCGCCGAGCGAGCCAAGATCAGACGGCCGGAACTTAGGGCCGCTTGGTGTTCCATTCCAGTTGCGACCAATGGCACTTCTGGTAAAACACAAGGTACCGCCTGTTTTTGCATGTTGGAACCCATCAAAGCGCGGTTGGCATCGTCGTGTTCCAAAAACGGAATCATGGCAGTGGCAATCGAGAAAGCTTCGTTGGGAGCGACATCGATATATTGGACTTCATGACGATGAGCTAAACCCGGTTGGGTATGACGACGAACTTCAACATATTCATCAGCAATCTGACCCTTGGCATCATACTCAATACCCGAGTGAGCAATAATAAAATTTTCTTCTTCCAAAGCGTTGAGAAAAACCAGCTCGTCAGTAATTCGGCCTTTCTCCACTTTACGATAAGGCGCTTCGATCACGCCAAATTCGTTGACCCGAGCATAAGCCGCCAAGTGCAAAATCAAACCGATGTTTGGACCTTCTGGAGTGTGAATCGGACAGACCCGACCATAGTGACTAGAGTGCACATCACGCACTTCCAAACCGGCGCGTTCACGAGTGAGCCCGCCCGGACCAAGCGCCGACAAAGTGCGCAAGTGTTCGATTTCGGCCAAAACATTTTCTTGGCTCATAAACTGCGACAGCTGGTTGGTGGTAAAAAATTCTTTCAAGCGGGCTTGAAGCGGTCGCGGACTAATAATTTGAATTGGAAGAGTCGTCGCCACATCAATCGTCGACATCCGATCTTGGATATTGCGCTTCATTTGAGTCATACCCACTTTCAATTTGGTCTGTAACATTTCACCGACACAACGGACACGGCGAAAACCAAGGTGGTCAATATCATCTTCTTTGGCATTTTTGGTGGTGTTGAGAGCGATGATATTGTTGATAATCAAAATCAAATCATCAAAACTGGCAGTGCGTTTTTCTTTTTCCTGATCGTTGATTGGAAAACCAAAACGTTGATTGAAACGGAAACGGCCAACGACCGACAAATCGTATTTTTCTCGGCTAAAGAGACCGTCAATATATTCTTTAGCATTGGCCACCGTTGCCAAATCGCTATCGCGCAGACGTTTGTAGATTTCTAGATAGGCTTCATCGACAGTTTTGGCGTGATCTTTGGCTAAAGATTTTTTGATAAATGAAGAATCAATTCCCTTTTTTTCAAATAAAGAGATGATTTCTTCTTCGCTCAAATTTTTACCAGCCTGACTGGCAAAAACCCGCAATAAGGCGGTAACGGGGAATTTACGCTTGCGATCAATGCGAACATAAATGACATTGTCGATTTCGGTTTCCAATTCTACCCAAGCGCCTCGCGCCGGCATAATTTTCGCGCCAAAAAACTTACGTCCGCGCAATTCATTGGCGGTGAAAAACACACCAAAAGACCGAGCCAGTTGGGGTACCACTACTCGTTCAATACCATTGATGATAAAAGTACCGTGCGAGGTCATCAACGGAAAATCCGCCAAAAATAACTCTTGTTCTTTTTCAGAATTAAGAGTCTTGTTTTTTAACTTCACTCGCACCCGCAAAGGGGCATCGTAAGTCAGTTTATTGTCCTTAACATAAATCTCATCAAACTTCGGTTCATCGAGTTGAAAACTGGTGAACTCGAGCTCAAACTTTTTCTCCGAATAATCACGAATGGGAGAAAATTCTTTAAATAATTCTTTCAAACCTTCTTCGACCAACCACCGATACGAATCTGTCTGCACCTGAACCAAGTTTGGCAACTTGGCCAACGGCTCCCGATGCCGTGAAAAAGTTTTTTGTTGCATTAATTTTTCCCCTAATATATAAAATACCCCTTTTAATAATGGGCACAAAAACCAAATCCCCCGTCCCCTACGGGAGATGTTGAATAAAGATGGAAGTAGCAAGATAATCTGCCGTAACTCAATCTTGCCTGTTTGCTTAGACAATATATATTAAAGCTTTTGTAATGTCAAATATTTATCCACTTGCCTGAATATGAAGTCTGGTATCTCTATTTTTTAGGACTTTTTTTAAGTTTCCACTTCTCAATTTCGGCATGATGACCAGAGATCAAAATTTTTGGCACTTTGTATTTTTTGCCGTTATGTTCAAATGTTTCCGGCCGAGTATACATTTCGTGGCTAGAGACCCGATTTTCTTCTGGCGAGGCTTCGTTGCCAAGGACACCTGGGATCTGACGCGCCACCGCATCCACCACCACCATGGCCGGCACTTCCCCACCAGAAAGCACAAACGGCCCAATCGATATTTCTTCTACTTCGGCCCTCGCTTCGCCGGAGCCTGTAGCGAAGGCGAGTTTCAAAATCTTTTTTACTCGGGCATCAATCCCCTCATAGCGCCCACAGATCAAAATTAGGTCGGTAATTTTTTGGCTATAGTTTTTCGCTATTTTATTATCAAATTGTTTACCGCCGGGCGTAAAAATAATTGTCTTAGCCTTACTAGTTTTTTTTAATTTAATTTTTTTGACGGTACTTAAAATCGGTTCAATCGCCAAGACCATACCCGGGCCACCGCCATAGGGTCGACCATCGACATTGCGAAATTTATTCAAAGTAAAATCGCGGGGATTGTAATATTTAATCGCGATTTTTTTCTCTCGTTGGGCTCGGCCAAGAATCGACTCGTCGAGATAAGAGCGAGTGGCTTCCGGAAACAAAGTAATGATATGAAAAGTAATCATAAATTTAACTTCTTAAATATAACACAAAATGCCACACCTCGCAAGGTGTGGCATTTCTTTTCAAACTAAAACTTTAAGTCAGCCATGGCTTGGTCAACGCTGGCCGAAGCGCTGTTGGATGACGACGGCTGTCGCATCCCACCCTCCGGTTCATTGATCTTCAGGTTAACCCGGGCATTATTCTTCATACCCACGACGCGGAGCAAGGTGCGGATCGCCTTGGCAGTATTGCCCTGACGACCGATAATTTTGCCCATATCGGCAGGATTGACATCGAGAGTGATCAACACTCCCATTTCGTCGACCTTACGATCAACTTTGACATCCTGCGGATTATCCACCAAAGCCTTCACAACAGATTCCAGAAATTCCTGGTCCATTTGCTTGTCAGACATGGTAATAACATACAAACTACTAAAGACAGTCGACCTTGACTTTCGAGTATCTTACCCAAATCGAAGCCCGCTGTCAAAAAGAAAAAGTGGATTCCCAAAAACAATTCACCGGCCGATGGCAAACGCCATCGGCCGGTGAAAAAACAAAACAAAAAGTATTTTAACGGCTCTTCATTTCGTCTTCCAGTTTGTTGACCAAACGGCCAGCGGCATCTTTGCCACCCAAACCAAAAGCCAAACCAACCGCAATCGCCATCGCCGCCACTACCCCAGTAAAGAGAATCTGGAAGTAATTATCTTTGATGCCCAATTGACCAATGACGACAACGAAAGTGAAAATAATCACCGCCCATTTGGTAATGACACCAAAAGCCGCCGCCGCTTTAATATCGGCCGCTTTTGCCGAAGCTTCAACGATTCTCTGCAAGGCGCCAGCCAAAACCGCACCAACCATAAAAATCAAGATCGAAACGACGACATTTAGGATGTAGGACAAAACCACCGTCTGCAAGAAGATATTGATCTGATTGAGACCAAGCACTTCCAAAGCTGCCATCAAGAAAGCAACGATCACAAACCACTTGATTAAGAAACCGATAAATTTACCGGAATTCAAGCGATAACCAGCTTTCTCCATCAACTCCCGCAGACCAATGCTTTCCAGCACTCGATCAATTTTGAGAGCATTGACCAATTTGGCCACCCAGTGACCAACGGTCTCTCCAAATACCCAACCGATAACAAAGAGGACTACTGAAATCAAGATATTGGGTAAAAACTTTATCAATCCCAACCACAATCCTTGAAAAGAAGCAGTGAGAACCTGACTCCAAGTTTGCAATAACATATATTTTAGTTAATAAATAAACTTTTAAAAGCTTTTAATAAATGGGTCTTTTTGGCTTTCGACCACTTAATATTACCCCTTGCTAAGATGATACCACTTCTTGAGAATTTTGGGTAGAGTCTAGCGCCAATCTGTGGATATTAAAAACCGATCTTATTGACCAGATATTCATGATCAAATTCCAACAAGTCACGAACAAAACGATCACTGGAATGAAAACGATAAAGCCAATCGCTGGTATCAAAGACAGCATAGGTCAATTCCCGACCGGTTTCCGCTTCGATATTTTTTACCACATTATCCACCACCGGTCGCTTTAGATCATCACCGACAATAACAATATCGGCCGGTCCATCCAATCTTTGAACAAAAGCGCCGGAAATCACCAACAACTTCAGACGACCGCATTTTTTAAAACGATTAGCAATTAGACGGCGATTGCTGAAAAAATCAGAGTTGAAAAGCAAGCGCAGAGCTTCAAGATAGGGATAATCTTCAGATAGAATATGATTTTTTCGGGAAGAAACTTTTCCTCGTTTAGTCCAAGCCCTTCTTTCTTTTAGAAACCGGCCGGCCACCAAGATATTTATTTCCCGTCGAACTTCCGCTTTTCCCACTTTGGCTTTTTTGGCCACCTCCTCGAGAGAAAAGACTTTTTCCGGATTATAGAGAAAGAGGCGAATAATTTTTACCTTGCCATTAGATCCAAAAAGTTTGCTCAAAATTTCCATGTGGCTAAATCATAGCAATTTGCCCTAGCGGGGTCAACGCTCGATTAATTGAGCTCAATCCCAGCCCTATTTCTAAAACAGGCCTTGGTCTTCGCCCAAAACAGGATGTGCTATTCGCACTCGCCCAAGGCCGAAATAGGGCGGGATTTCGTTAAAATAATAAAAAAGCCCCGAATGGGGCTTTTTTATTATTTTAACTCAACCTTTCCACCAGCATCTTCGATTGCTTTTTTCAAAGCTTCGGCTTCATCTTTCTTCAAGCCCTCCTTCAAAGTCGCCGGAGCGGCATCGGTCAAATCTTTAGCCTCTTTCAAACCGAGACCCAAAGCTTCTTTGATCGCTTTGATCACTTGCACTTTTTGTTCACCGGCCGAGGTAATAATCGCCGTGAAAGAATCTTTTTCTTCGGCCACCTCACCAGCACCAGCGCCGGCCCCACCCGCTACCACTACGGCCTGAGCCGAAACACCAAACTTCTCTTCGAGTAATTTAACCAATTCATGCAATTCCAAAACACTCATTGACTCAATCTGGTCAACCAAAGCTTTGAATTTGGCAGGAACTTTTACCCCTTCATCTGCACCAGCAGATGATTGCGGGTCTACAACTTTGTTTTCTTCCATAATGATTAATTTTAATAACTTTTAATTTTCAACTTTAGGCTGATTGCTCTTTCTTCTGTCTTATTTGGTCTAACGACATCACCAGACCAGCAATCGGTGAATTGATAATATTCACAAACTGGCCCAACAAAACTTCTCGTGATGGAATCGTCGCCAAAAGCGAAACATAGGCAGCATCGACATAATTACCCTCGAACACTCCACCCACCATTTTTAAGGCATCGGAATTTTTCTTTTGATAGGCGTAGACCTCCTGAATCGGCGCTAATTGATCTTCGGCATAAGCCAAAGCAATTTCACCAGGCAATTCCGGCATTTCTCCACCATAAGACAGATTGGCCAAAGCTCGACGAATCAAAGTTTTCTTCGCCACCACATAACCAATCCCTCGTTCGCGCAAAGACTTGCGCATTTCGGTCGCAGTCGCCACTGGCAACCCGTGAAAATTCACAAAGACCAAAGTTTTGGCTTTGGTTGCGGCCTCTTTCACTTTCGCGACGATTTCCTCCTTTTTTTGTTTAGAAATAGCCATTTTATTTATAATTGTTCTTAACCCACATTCGATTTTTGCGAACCATTACCGAGTGTGGTTTGTCTCTGACACTCTGCTAGGTAATTGCCAGAAACAAAAAATAACGACTAAAAGCCGTTAGAGTATCGACCCTAGATAGGATTTCTGCCACTTGGTGGGCTACCTATCGTCTCCGGCTCAATGACTATTATTACACAAAGCCTACCAAAAGTCTAGACAAAACTACCCCGGGGAAATCGGCGCGTTGGATGATGAAATAAAGACAAACTAAAGCCAGCAGAACAATCAAAATAAAGATGCCGGTCATCAGCCAAAAATTGCGATTGAGACAAGAGTCGTTCATCGGCCTATTTTAATCAATTTTTGCCACCAAGACAATTTTGATTTGAGGATAATTCGATCGGCCGTTGTAGTTTGATGGTCAGGGGCAATATTTTCCGCTAAAAATTGTGGTGCCAAATTTTGTCCAGACGAAACTCGCAACAGTGCCAATTGTGATTTTAAAATAGCTAATTTATTTTCTACTTCCTCCACCGTAATATCACCATTTAAACCGACAGCCACTCCCCAACTATCGACCAGACGATCGTCGGGTGTCGATAAAACCAAACCCGAAACGGTGCTAGTGCCAGCAATTAAATTTAGAGGAATTTTAATATTTTTTCCGGCATCAATAATCGTATCGGCCGGCAAAACATAATCAACACTTCCTTTCAAATTCCAACCACCTAAATTAATCTCTTTTTTGTTATCATTTTGCAAGGCGACGAAACCTAACGACAGATTAACTTCAGAAATCGTCACCTTAGCATCCTCGACGATAACTTTGGTGCGCGCCACCGACTGGTTGGCGCCAAAATAACCATTGACGACGACATTGTATTCACCAGCAAATTGATAAGTGTGTTCTATTTTCTCGCCTTCGGCCGAGGACCCATCGCCAAAAGACCAGACAAAACGACCGGCACTGTTTTGCGCACTTTTACTTTTTTCGACTCGAAAAGCCATCGGCGCGCCAGTACTGGCCAACCGTTTGCGACCAGCCCCAATCGCTGGCATTGACTCTTCGCTGTCGCTCAAGTCGGTCTGAGCGGAATGAGCCGAGACACTGCCCAAACCTCCGCCGGAATTTGAAGTGGTCGGAGTGGTCGATGAAGAATCATCAGTGGAAGTGGCTTTGCTTTCTTCGTTGACCGTCTCACCGATAATTATTTTTTGACTAGCCAAAAAGGTTTGACCGCTATCGCGACCAGTCGCTGTAACAGTAATCGTCTGCTCACCTAGTACCGAATCTCTAAAATAGAAATTTCTATTAGTTGAATTTTTACTCATATACTTTTGCACAGGATCACCGGTACTATTTAAAAATTCACCGGTCGCCGAGCTGGAAGTAAAAACCAAATCCATGGTTTCGGTAACCTTTTCACTCACCCCCTCATTATTTTGTGCCTGAATAGTGATTTCGCTGGACATTTGACCGGGACTGACAGTTTGCGGATTAGTAGTAAAAACAATTTTTTCTACTGTTGCCAAAGTCAAAATCGGCCACCCCAGCAAAACCAACCCCAAACCAAAAATCACCACTGATTTTTTTCTAAAAACCGTAGTGTTAAAAATTTTACCAAACATATTTTCTAATTAATTTAATACCTAAATCTAGTATTTGACCTGATCAACAATTTCACCAAATTGATCATAGAGAGTGATCGATTCGCGTCGATCAGCCCACAATTCCCAAATCGAACCGAGATAGACTCGCCATTCCGGCAACAAAAAATCTTCATCTTGACGATGGAGAGCTAAACAAGCTTCATAGTTGTAACGGGCCCGAACAAAATCCTTGCAAGAAGTCGGCAATTTGCAAACCGCGACATTGCGGGCCTGATCTTCGGCATGGGCTCGGCACCAATCTTCACGAAAATCCGGTGTGTGACAAGTGTTCAACGAACGCACGTAGTCATAGCATTCGTTGTAGAGAGTGCTGACACCCGGCTCATCAGCCGGACGTGGACAACGACCACTCATCGAGGGATAGAAAATCCTACTATTATAACCAGCCTGATTGGCAATATAACCCATACATTTATTAACGCGAAAACTGTCACGAATCTGGTAGGCGCCAACCGGCGGAAAAGAACCGGAAATCACCTGCACTTTGTAACCGGCACCGATTTTGACCGGTACGACTGTCATCGGCTGGTTTTTTTGCCAGACTAAAACGGCACGGGGAATTTTTACCAAAGCTGATTGCCCCTGCACTGTTTGTCCTGAGATATTATAATATCGTTCACTACTACCGTTACGTAAAGTCCAACTGGAAATATTGATCGACTCTTTAATCTGGGAAGAACCTTGCAAAGTAATATATTCACGGGAAGAGTTTTTTTCTGATGACGAATTGCCCCGATTAATAGTCACCAAACCGTGATAACGACTGGTTTCAATTTCATCGGCTTTGATTGCGGTTGATGGTCGATTCGAACCGGAAGAAACCGTTGGTCGACTGATGAAAGAAGTTCTGGTGGAAGTAGTGCTAACTTTTGGAATCAAACCAGAAAAACCGGGCAGACGACCGTAACTTTCGCCTGTCCCCACCGGTGTTAAGGGTTTAATAAATGGCCCATTTTGAATTCGCGTTGGACCACCAGTCACTAGCCACAAAAGAAAAAGCCCAGCCATCACTAGACCAACCCAAGCCAAATCACTTTTAACAGTAAACATTAGAATCAATTATAGTTTAGCCGGAAATTTGAAGCAAACTCAGAAACCTAAAATGTGCAACACAAAGTGTTGCACATTTTTTATATAGAACTCGTTAAGCCGACAAGCTTTTTTAGATTTAAACCGTCTCGGCTACTTCTTCAGTGACAGTTTCAGTAGGAGTTTCAACAATAGGCGTTTCTTCGGTGACCACCGGTTCTTCAATAACAGACTCTGGGGCAACTTCAACTGGAGCTTCCTGTGTCTCACCGGAGTCTTCGACAGAGGCAGACTTTGTCTCGTCAGAACTTTCAGTGGAGGTAGGTTCGGCTTTAGCCTTTTCCGCTTCTGCTTCAGCCTCCGCTTTGGCTTCGTCCGCTTTTTTCTTGGCTTCAGCTGACGCCTTGGCCTCGACCATCGTTTTTAGTTTTTTACCTAATTTTTTGGAAGACACATTAATCTTTTTGCCCTCAATGATTTTCTTGGAGACCAAGATATTATTGACGGTATCAGAAGTTTTGGCCCCTTTGGAAATCCAATATTGGATCCGCTCGACATTCAAGATAATTTTGCTGGCTGTTTTGCGAGGATTGTAAGAACCGAGAATTTCTAAGAATTTGCCACTCTTGGCCGCATTTTCCGATTGGGTAACAACCACGCGAAAAGCGGGGTCATTTTTTCGGCCGACTCTCTGGAGACGAATGATTAACATACTGGGCAATCCTAACAAAAAAAGGACAAAAGGTCAAATTACTGTTATACTGACCGACAATTATGACTAAATCCCATCCCGCCTCCAGACCATACTATGGCCACAAACAGCCAGAGAAGTTTTTTAATAAGCCAAACATAGTCGATAAACCGATCATTAAAACTCCCTTGCCCCCTCTCCCTAAACCAGCCTTTCCGGAAAAAGTTTTACTAGAAAGCCAAAAAATCGCCGAAAAAGCTCGCCAAAATTGGGAACAAGAAATCCGCCAACGCCGTGATTTTCGTAATGTCACCACCCTCACGATCGATCCACCACGCGCTCAAGATTTTGACGACGCGATCTCTCTGCGTCAATTGCCAAACAATCGTTATGAAGTCGGTGTGCATATTGCTGATGTTAGCTACTATCTGCCGGAAGGTTCAGTCGTCGACAAAGAGGCCCGTAAACGCGCCACTTCAGTTTATTATGTCGATCGAGTGGTACCGATGTTGCCGGAAATTCTATCAAACGATCTGTGTAGTCTTCAGCCCCAGCAAGAACGTTTGGCTTTTTCTGCCGTGTTTGTTTTAACGCCCGAAGCCGAAATCGAAAGCGAGTGGTTTGGTCGCACGGTTATCAAATCTGATCGTCGTTTTACTTACGAAGAAGTCGACGAAATTTTCGAACACGGCCGAGGTGATTATCTGGTGGAATTAAAAATTCTCGATAGTCTAACCAAAAAACTCGACGAACAAAAACAAATTGCCGGCGCTCTGGCTTTTGTCGATCGAGAAACCGAATTTGTTTTAGATGATCACGGCCAACCGCAACAAATCTATCGCGTCGAGTTGACTCGTTCTCACAAATTAGTCGAAGACTTGATGCTCTTGGCTAATCGACGCGTAGCCGAATTTGCTTCCAAATACAACAAAAATAAAATGGGGTATTTTGTCTATCGTATTCACGACGCGCCCGATCAAGACAAATTGCGCGACCTAGCACTCTTTCTCAAACCCCTCGGTTACGATCTGGAAATTAAAAATAAAAAAGTCAGCACCGCCGCTTTGAAAAAATTACTGGCTTCCGCCTCTGGTCAGCCCGAAGAAGCTATTATCAACCGCGCCACTATTCAATCCATGAGCCGAGCGATTTATTCTCTCGATAATATCGGTCACTATGGTTTGGCTTTTCCCCACTATACTCACTTCACTTCGCCCATTCGGCGTTATCCCGACCTCTTAGTTCATCGCCTGCTTGCTTTGTATTTAGCCGGCAAAAGACCAACTGAAGCGCAATTACAACAGTGCGCCGAACTAGTTATTCATGCTTCGCTGATGGAACGCTCGGCCGCCGAAGCCGAACGCGAATCCAAGAAAACCAAGATTGCCGAATATTTTGCCCAGCATGTGGGCGAAGAAATAGATGGCGTCATCGCTGGTGTCACCGAGTTCGGCATTTTTGTGGAAGACAGCGCCACGGGTGGCGAGGGCCTAGTCCGTATTCGTGATCTCGGCGATGATTTTTACGAATTAAAACCAAAAAAATTCGCCTTGATCGGTCGCCGTCACAAAAAACAATACCGTCTCGGCGACAAAGTCCATGCCCGCATCAAAAAAGTCAATCCCGATCGTGGCTGGATCGATTTTGAGTTGATTTAAAAACAGCTGTTAGGTTATCGCTTTTAGCTATTAGATTTTAGAGAGTATCAATCCTTACGCTTTTTCTCACGGTCGTGAGAAAAAGCGTAAGGATTGACTAGAATATTTTTTAAAAAGAAAAGCCTCAACTCTGCGGAAACCGCAAGGTCAAGGCTTGTTGCCACGAGGTGAACAGAGCATCACCATGCTGGCTTACAAGGGCCGATCACCCGTTGAGAAAAGGCTGATTGCCTTCTGGCTTCTGCCATCTCCTTAAGGTAGGCCTCCACCGCCGGCATAAATGGAAGGACATTCACGCCATAGACCTTTCCGTGGTGCGGATCATCTCCTTTTGAGATGCCGTTCTCTTCGCCATGCCTGTCCATAAGGTTCTCCTTGCTTTTCACTCAAGAGTACAGTTGGTGTGTTCAAACCCGGGACGAGGCGAACACCCTCCAACCAAACGAGGGGCATCTCTCGAGCGCTGAGCCCAAGCATCCATCTCATCAGCGTATCGTTTAGCACTCGGACACACCTTGAATATGTCGAGGCCACGCAGAACAGGTGTTGATTGGTCTTGTTGCGCACTGATACTGTCTGGAGCATCTTTGGAAGTCTGCCCCTTCTTTGGGTTCTTTGCCAAGCACATACCAAATCCCTTTCTAGGCCAATGGCCATTTGTTTTGTACCACATGAGAACATTCTAATTCAAGCATAGCACTCGCTCAAAAAATATCCAGACCATTCAAGTTGTTCGAGATTGGATATCGAATAATTTTATATACAAAATCCCGCTCGACAGTAAAATCACTGTTAAGCGGGATATAAACCGAGACTACCTTAGACTTTAGAGGAGAATGGTTTTTGATCGGTAAGGCCATTCAGATAATTTTCCCAGGCACATCGCCTGAAATATATTGATCTAGCATACGATTGTAGACGTTCCTCAAAAGCCTTTGGATCAGACGATACGCAGTTGAGACTCTCTCTTTCAGTTGGAGAAAGACCTTCTTTCATCATACGCTCCCTTTCTTCATCGGTAAGAATGGTCACACGACGCTCGAAATTGAGACGATGAAGTAAATCATCTATCGCTTCCGTTCGTTCAGAAGATACTTCAATCCCATCAAGAAAAGATAGGATCGAATCCTCGACCTCTTTGAGAGACGGCACCTTTGTCTCTGTCATACTTACCACCTCCTTTCATAAAAATTGTTCAAACCCAAATAATTACTAACATATTCCCTTATTTCGGACAATAGTAAAAATTTTGTTATAATAAAATAATGTCGCGAGAAAATAACCTAGCTTTTATTGATGGACAAAACCTGCACCTTGGCACCAAACAAGATGATTGGCTGGTAGATTTACGAAAATTTAGAATTTATCTTAAAGACAAATATCATGTCGGTGAAGCTTATTATTTCTTGGGTTATATTTCTGAAACTGAACAAGATTTATATAACAATCTGCAAAAATCTGGTTTTATTATTGTTTTCAAAGAACATATCCCAACCCTTAAGGGCAACAAGAAAGGCAATGTTGATACGGATATTGTTTTTGAGATAATGAAAAACCTAGTAGACAACCAAGATTTTGATAAAATAGTTTTGGTTTCCGGCGATGGCGACTATAAAAAAGTTGTTGATTATTTAATCAAAAAAGATAAGTTTAGAAAAATACTCTTTCCCAACAAAAAATTTGCTTCATCTCTATACAAAAATTTAACTGTGGCTTTTTATGATTATCTAAACAATCCCGACATTGTGGCAAAAATTAAATATTTGCACCAAAAGAAAAAGGGACCTTAGGCACTTACACCTTTCGGTTCCTTTTTCGTATTGATACATTGCTATTATATACCCATCAACGCTCAGAGTCAAGAGTCCAAAATTCGCTTATTTAGCAAAGCAAAATATTCGAGATTGGATATCGAAAGATGGCCACTAAATCGGGTATGGAGCATGTTAAATTTAAAAGCCTCGCGAAGCGGTGGCCAGCCGGTTTTTGACATTGGCGTTAGCGTTCGTAGCGAAGCGGAGAACAATGGCAAAATGGCCACGCGTAGCGGAAGAAACCCCTCGCTGGAGGGGTTTCTGTGCTTTTAAATTTAACATGCGTAATACCTCACTTTGCATAAGCCGTCGCTTCATCAAACTTGATCGATAGCAGGCGCGAGACGCCATCACTGCCCATAGTCACGCCATACAAAATACCGGCATGAGTCATGGTTTCGCGGTTATGAGTAATGACGATCAGTTGTGAACTTTTAGATAAATTGACCACCATCTGGCCATACTTGCGCGAGTTGGCTTCATCGAGCGCCGCATCGGTTTCATCCAGAATCAAAAATGGCGGCGGATTGACTTGTGACATCGCAAACAAAAGCGCAATCGAAGTTAGCGCCCTCTCCCCGCCAGACAACATCGCCAAGCCTTTGATTTTTTTCCGTGGCAAAGTGACATTAATATCAATCCCTTCTTTACCCACCACCACTTCCTCTTTATCCATCTCCAACATCACTTCATCATCGGACAACAAGCGCGCTTCGCGATTTTTCCGCACCACCGGTGCTACTACTTCCAATTTAGCCGAACCGCCACCAAACATCTCAGCAAAAAATTGTTGAAAAGCCGAATTGATTTTAATAATTCCCTCTTTAAATTCGACATCGATCTTGGTCCGCAATTCCAGCATCACTTGTTTGAGTGAATTAGCGCTCGCTTCTAAATCACCTAGCTCTTTTTCTAAGTGAGTATCACGTTCGGTCACTTCTTTGAATTCTTCCAACACATCACCACGTTCGGCCCCCATATCTTCCAAGCGGATTTTCACTTTTTCCACCTGTCGCCGACGTTCTTCCTGCACTCGCCGATCTTCAGCCAAGACTTCATCGATCGAGACCACTTCATTTTCAAACATTAAAATTTCCCGATCCACCAAGACTAAACCTTCTTGGATTTCGCGTTGGAAATCTTCTTCTTCCCGCCGAATCGTTTCTTCTCGCGCTTGCCATTCGCCCCGCTTCGATGATAATTCACCGCGACGCGTTTTTAACTCAAACAATTCTCGTTCCGCTCCGCGTGTGGAATCTTCTTCGGTTTTAATGGCCTGTTTTAGTTCGGCAATTTTAGCTAAAATATTTTTTTCTTCAGTCGAACTAGATTCAATTTCATTTTCCAACGTTTTTTTCTCGGTCTGCAATTTAGCCACTTCTGCTTCTAAATTGGTCTCTTCTTTCGGTCGATTATAGGCACCAAAAAAATCGTCAAAGCGCCGACGGATCTCCGCTAAAATTTGCCGGGCCAAAGAAAAATCCGGCGCTTGTTCGGCTTTGGCTAAATCTTCGGTAATTTTACCGGCCAAATTTCTCACCGCCGACAAAGAAATCGGCCGATCAGTCTCGTCCTCTGGTCCAGCCGACAGACGCGCGGTCTTGACTTCGATCAAACCCTCCAAGCGCCCCAGACTACGAGAAATCTCATCACGTCGCAATCGCAGAGCGCGCAAAGCTTGTTCGGCTTCAATAATCTTTTTTTGTTCAACGCTCGCCGAATTGTCGGCGTGTAGTTTCTGGCTTAAAAGATTGATCCGCTCATCGAGCGATCGCAATTCTTCCAGCAATGATTGTTTTTCGCCACTCAATTTTTTCTGCCAGAAATCGATATGGACCTTTTCCCGTTTTAAATATTCGCGATACAAGACTTTCAACTCTCGACGCAACTCATCCGCCTTTTCGATTTTTTCTACTTGTTTTTTAAGAAATTTCAAATGGGGCGCAATTTCTCGACGCAGAGATTCCACCTGTTTTTTGTTGTCTTCGGTCTTGGCTAGCTTTTTCTCGCTTTCGTCGAGTTTCCATTGGTACAATTTTAATCCGAGAGCTTCTTCGATCATCGTTCGGCGCTCGATCGGGCTAGCTGTCAGGACTCGATCGGCTTCGCCTTGAGAAATAATATGATGACCGGAAGCGCCAAGAGAAATTTTGGATAGTAATTCTAAAATATCACGCAGACGAACAACCGTGCCGTTGATCGAATATTCGTTTAGTCCATCGCGAAAAACTTCGCGCGTAATTTTCACTTCATCAAAATCTAAATCAAAATGCCGATCAGCGTTATCAAACACCACCGACACCGACGCCCGATTGAGTCGACTATTAGCCACCGGACCAGAAAAAATTAAATCCTCGCCCCGCTTACCACGCAGAGACTTGAGTGATTGCTCGCCCAGCACCCAACGAAAAGCTTCGGCGATGTTACTATTGTGAACAAAAAAATTATTGGCAATAAAATTATGATTTCCTTCCACAGTTAAATCATAGACATAATCTTTGCCGTTTTCAGTTTTTATAGCGATGATCTCATCCCATAAGATATCGGATTCGGCGATGGTTTTGAGCCTCTTAAAATACAAACTGGTCCGAGGATTTATCTGACCATTTTTTTTAACAAATTCTAAGATTTTAATGACACCTTGGCGACTTGGCAGACATCGCCGTTCACAGTAGGCGCCTAAAAGCGGTAAAATTTTGCGCGCTGATTTGACATTGATTTGGGCTTCTTTCACCAAGGAGCGGACATCTTCTAAAATATTCTTTGGCAATAAATCAAGATTAGGATTTGAATTATCGATATTCAACAAATGCATTTTCTCGGCGACCGTGCGTTTTCTCCCATATGGCTTGATTATTTCAACAAAACGACTGATTTGCTCATTACCATACACGAAGACTGACCAATAAATTCTCTTGGTTTTTGCTTTGGTGTTTGTCGCGCATTTATTATTTTTTCTAATCAAGGCAACAATCCCCAAACGTAATAATAATGTAGCCACCCCTCGCGCCAAATCTTCACTAGCAGTGGAATATTCGATATATTGTTGTCGTTTAGGTCTTTCAATCAAATGAAAATACCCATCACCGGAATAGAGAGCCGATAGGAAAGCCGTAATCACATTTTGAGGCGATTGAAAAATTTGCGGTGGCACAATTTTATCCCGAGAGCCACCATCTATCTTCAAACCAAACATTCTATCTAGTAACTTAGTAAGAATCTTGGAAAAAATAATGACATCCTTTGTTCCTTTTTTATACGAAAAAACATGTGGCTCGAGATCGAAGCAATGCTTTGAACAATCAATGAAATCATCAATTATTTCTGGCTCCTCATTAACAAACCACACTTGAGCCGATCGACTGACTCGTCCTTCGGAGATTATATAACCCAAAAATCGAGCAAATTCTTTATCAAGGTATTCAGGCACTTTCATCGTCCCCGAACCTCTCGATTTCAAAACCCTTTGCGATAAAGCAGATTCAAAAACATTCCCCCGATAAAGATTCGGCAAATAACAGGCCGGCAGAGCTTGGGTTTGACGCAATCGAGCAAAAACTTTCTCTGGGGTTCCACAAACTCTGGCAAAAGCGGTAGTGGTTTTTATTCCAAGTAGTTCCATCTGACTATCCAAGACTCCAAGTAAAGCTGAACTATATGGAACATAAATACCCTCTTCTGGACCAAACATGGTGGCAATTTCAAACATCAACAGAGGTTGTAATTGGCCTTCCGTTGTGATTATTCGTGGCACGGCAATTTTTTCCCCAATCTTTATGGCATCAGCACGCAAGGTTTCAACTCGATCATTAACATACGAAAAAAGAGGGTGATACGGTGTAGCCTTAATCACTCGCCCCGAACGAGTGGTGATATCAATCATCGACGTTGGCGCTGTCCGACGAATAAAAGCTGATATCGGTTGCCATTCTGTTTTTAAGGTCTCGAGATTCAATGATGCCACTTTGATAGACCCGTTACCTTTGATGGCCATACCATCATCATACTGTTCAACAAAGCTAGGGACACGATTGGCCTTTAAAAATAACTCCTTGATTGAAATAACAGAACCGTCTTCAAGTTGAATTAAGGTTGACCCGTCAACACATTTACCAGAACCGTTCGGGCCCACCACGGCGGTAATTGGCGCGTCAAAAAAGAGCGACGATTTCTTGCCGAACGATTTAAACCCGCCAATTTCCAGCGATTTTAATTGCATTTACCCTGTTAAGTAAGATTTGACCTTAATTTTAAAAAACTGATTTTATTGAACAACCTTTCACTAAAACTAACCTAATTCTAGCATCATACACTGGTCAAATCTAGACTTTAATTTTTACTAAAATTAAAGTCTTACTAAACAGGGTGAATCAAAAATTTTAATCAAAAGAAAGGCCCAGGAGCGACGACAAGTCGTCGCTCCTGGGCCACCATTTTCTACTACTTAATCACAAACAGATAAAGGATGTCTTTTAGGACAATTTCTCGAGCCTCTATCTTTTGTTGATCACTTACCGCAGGCTTTCTTTTTTCGGCTGACTCAACCTCCTCACCGTCCCGAATGACAATCGGTTTTGAGACAACAACGCCCCGCAACGACCTCTTTTCAGCGGTGATACAACCAACAGCCAAAAGAGCTGTCAACATGAGAAAAATGATATTTTTCATCTCTCCTCCTTTCTATTCTCTGTCTATTATACCATACATACAGAAAAAAGCAAGAGGCACGTAATATCCCAATAGCTTCGCATCACTTGATGAAATATCATCAAGGATATGCCATACACAATAAATAAAAACATGCCGAAGATTAGACGAGAAGCTG
>Ga0075876_101_pt1 | contig 54271 bp, 58 predicted proteins | sample RifGroA1_FD_68299 | JGI IMG/M metagenome (GOLD analysis project Ga0075876, IMG submission 68299) | Parcubacteria bacterium GW2011_GWA1_43_21 | reverse complement strand
GGGCCACTTACTACTCTACTACTTCCTTTGCCACTCTTTCTCCTGTCGGACCAACAACTTCTCCTTTTTATCCGGCTCGGCCATCACCTCCTCGACCGCTTTTTCCATTCGCATACTTTGCGAACCTTTGAAGTAGATGATGTCACCTTTGGCTATAATTTTCTGTAGATATTTTCCCGCTTCCACCGCCTCGTCAAATTGATGAATTTTTTTCTTATCCATCCCCGCCTCGATCGCCCCCTCAGCAATAAAACGGGAACGCAAACCCACTAGGATCAGCTCATTGACTATTCCGACCACTTGAGTACCGATTTTACGATGTTCCTCGACAGTATGCTCGCCTAATTCCATCATATCAGCCAAAACTGCAACTTTGCGTCCAATCGTGCCAATCTCCGCCAAAGATTCCAAGCCGGCTTGCATCGCAGTCGGCGAAGCGTTGTAGGTATCGTCCAACAGAATCGTGTTTTTAATTCCAGCCAAAACTCGCAAGCGACCGGGTGGAAAATCCACGCCCGACAAAGCTTCGACGATTTCCACCAAGTTTATACCTTGGGTTACCCCCACCGCAAAAGCAGCTGTTGCCGCACCGATCTGATGACGACCAATGATACCACTGAGACGCACCGGTAAAGAATCACCAACATAATCCAATTTGAAATTGAGTCCGGCCAGCTGATCATTGTCATAATAGAGCTGTTCATTGGAAATTAAAATTTTGGCTTCACTGGTGTGACCATAGCTGATTACTCGGGCTTTCAATTTATCGGTCAAGTCTTTGATCACCGGATCATCAAAATTTAAAATCGCCCAGCCCGCTTCGGTCAATGATTTGACTAAAGAAGTTTTTTCTTCCAAATATTGATGTTTGTTTTTAAAAAATTCAATATGAACCGGCACCGCCGGCAAACGGGTCAAAACACCGATATCAATCGGCAACCATTTCACCACATTTTTGATATCGCCCGGCCGATCGGCACCCACTTCTAACACCAACCACTCCGGATATTTTTGACCAGAGATCGCCACCCATAAACCGCGCGCAATAATTTCTAGCCAGCCAAGCGAACTATTCCAAGCACTTTTAGCCCCGATAATAGTCAGAGGTAGACCAAACTCGCTGTTATAACTTTTTTCGCTCTTTCTAACTTGATATTTAACCGCTAAAACTTTGGCAATGGCGTCTTTGGTCGAAGTCTTGCCGACACTGCCGGTCACTCCGACCACTTTTGGTTGATAACGTTTGATAATTAGTCGCGCTTCCAAACACAAGATTTTAGCGACAATTTTTTTAGCTAGATTTTTGATTAAAAACATATTTTAGCGATCGGGCAAAACTTGATAATAATTGATCAGAAAACGGTTCAGATTGATAAAAGGATCAGTCAAGGTTTGGGAAGAGTAGGTTGCTCCCTTGGGATAGACTGACATAAAAAAGATCAAAAAACGAGGGTTGGTAGCCGGAAAATAGCCAAAAAAGGAATGCAGGTATCTGTCGTCATAATAACCGCCACTGGTCGTTTTGGCAATTTGAGCCGTACCGGTTTTAGCCGCGATACTATAATGAGACATTTTGACTCGGCCATCGGCCAACTTGGTGTCAACCACTGTCGTCAACATTCGACTGATTTCTCGGCTAGTTTCCGGCTTGAGGACATGTCGTTCTACGATGGTACCGATCTCGTCGACTAAAAGATTTTTATAATTTATCTGCTTGACTAAATGCGGACGCACCAATTTTCCACCATTAGCCAAAACCGACAAGGCGCGAACGGTTTGAATCGGAGTGACAGCAATCCCCTGACCGAAAGACATATTGGCGACTTCCACCTCCCGCGGTTTTTTATCTAAATTAGTCGTCAAACCGAGCACTTCGTCCGGCAAATCAATACTAGTTTTTTCGCCAAAACCGTAACCATGAAAATAATCGCGTAAATTTTTGGCGCCCAATTTCAAACCAACAAAAGCCGAGCCGGTATTGAGCGATTGGCTAAGCACTTCTTGCATCGGTATCACTCCGCGCGCCTTGCCGTCAAAATTGCACACTTTTTTGGTATTAAGAGTAATACAACCGGTATCTTTGTAAGTAGTGCTAGCCGTGACTAAATTTAAATCTAAAGCGGCCGCCATGGTCAATGGTTTGAAAATCGAACCCATCTCATAAAATTTTTCCACCAACTGATTATTCAAAACGGCAATATCGGTTTGTTTCTCACCCGGATCAAAATTTGGTCGACTGGCCACAGCGTAGATCTCGCCGGTTTGTGGATTGATAATAATGCCAGTCACCGAATCTGGTTGCCATTTACTGGTATAAGCATCCAATTCCTTTTCTAACATATTTTGTACCAAAGGTTCGATGGTCAAAACAATATCACCGGCCTGACCAACAGTTTTGCTTTTAACCGCCCGATTAAAATCGGAAAATAACTCGGCAAAGAAATTGACAAACAGGCCGTCACGATTGCGCGACAAAACCGATTCATATTGTTTTTCCAAACCGTAACGGCCATTATAGACATCACCTTTGTAACCTAAAAAGCCAATCGCATGAGAAGCGTTTCGGCCAGCCGGATAAAAACGCCATTTTTGTTTAAAAACACTGACGCCGGTAATTTTGGCTTGCTTGATTTTATCGGCCACTGTTTTGTCGACATGAGTAGCAACTTCTTCGTAGGGATCGGTCTGATCCGCCACTTGGGCTAAAAATTTAACCTGATCCAAAGTCGGCAAAAAAACCGTTAATTTTTGCCAAGCGATTTCGGGATTGGTTATTTGTTGCGGATTGACAGCAACAATAAAACCGGTTTTCAAAGTCGCCGCCGACACTTGGACACCATCTTTGGTGGTGAAAAAAATCGAACCGCGATCAAATAGATTATTGGCTGGACGCAAATATTGATTGTCGGCCCTTTCGGTATAATCACTGCCATGAACAATCTGCAGATAAAACAAACGTGAAGCAAACAACAAAGCCACAACAATAAAAAACAGAGCGACAATTTTTATGCGAATAGAAAAATCTTTCATTACAACCTTTTAGCGCAAAGACAGGGCCGGTTCTTGATTTTGCAATTTCGGACGATAAGCAAAGGTGCTGTCTTTGGGCGCCTCAATAAAACCATGAGCTAAAACAAAAGGCAGATCAATCGCCGATTGGGCCGAGAGATATTCTGTTTCCAGCAAAGCTAGTTCTGATTCGATTTGCGAGCCACCGTCTTCGGCGTCGGATCGAGCATTGACCAAAAAAACCGTCGTATTGACCAAATAAATATAAGCCACACCTAAAACCAAAAACAAAACTACCATGGCGGTAATAAAATTACTGCCATTCATATCATGATAATTAATGTTTAAAGTTTTGGTGTTCATTTTTTATTTTATCGATGATAAAAAAATTAAAGTTTTTTGATGACCCGCAATTGAGCGCTTCGCGACCGAGGATTGGCCAACTCTTCAGTCCGATCCGGTTTGATCGCTTTTTTCGTCAGTAATTTTCCTTCGCCGGCAACAACTTTGGTTTTTAACCAATCTTTAACCAATCGGGCTTCCAGACTATGAAAACTGATAACCGCCAATCGTCCACCGGAGTTTAAATGGCCCCAAATCTGTGGTAAAACCGCCTGTAAAGCGCCTAGCTCGTCGTTGACAGCGATCCGCAAGGCCTGAAAAGTCTTGGTGGCTGGATGGATTTTCCGTCGGCGATACCAGATAGGCACCGCGCCCTCAATGATCGTTACTAATTGGCCAGTAGTAATAATTTCCTTAGCGGTGCGATAGTCGACGATGGCCTTGGCAATCCGGCGAGAAAAATGTTCTTCGCCAAAACCGTAGATAATATCGGCCAAACTGGTCTCACTCCAGCTATTAACCGCGTCTTTAGCGGTCACGAGTTGACCAAGAGTGTCATCGTTGGCTAAAGTCATCGAGAGAGGCTCGTCACGTAAAAAAGAAAACCCTCGACCGGATGATTCTAATTGATCAGAACTAAAACCCAAATCCAGCAAGACCGCGTCAATTTTTTTTACTTTCAGTTGATCTAAAATTTGATCAAAATAACGAAAATTATTTTTGACCACTTTGACCGGACAAGGACAAGTTTGCAGGTTGTGTTCCGCTTTTTTTACCGCTTCGCTGTCAGCATCAATTCCCACCACCAGACCGGTTGAGCCCAGCAGTGGACAAAGAGCAATCGTGTGACCACCAGCATTGATAGTGCCATCAACAAAGACTTCGCCAGCTTGGAGATTTAAATACTCAATTGTTGGTTTTAAAAGAACAGGGATATGGGCCATTTTTAAAACATTCCTAGGTCGCCCATTTTCTCGGCCAAAACATCAGCTTGACCTTCTATTCGCTTCGTATTGTCAGACCATTTGGCTTCATCCCAGATTTCCAGACGACGACTGACGCCGATGACCACCACCTTGGCGCCCAATTCAGCGAAATTTTTTAAAAAGTCCGGAATCAAGATTCGACCCAAACTGTCGATTTCGGTCTCGACCGCACCGGCAAAAACAAAACGATTCAAGTCGCGTGAGTCTATTCGTCCAACCGGCATTTTTTCCAATTCTTCTGTAAACCGTTGCCACTCTTTGAGTGGGTGGACGAAGAGACATTTGTCAAAACCGCGACTAACAATCACTTTTTTACCCAACTCCTTGCGAAAACCGGCGGGCACAGAAACCCTCTTTTTTTCATCTAGATTGTGTCTGTATTCGCCGATTAACATAAGTTGTTGGCAGAGGGAAAAAGACTGCCCAAAATCTTTCTCCCACTTTTTACCACTGCATATACATTTTACTCCACTTTCCCCCACCAAAGCAAACTCAAACTGTGGACAACTAGGTAGTAGATTTTAGACTCTTAAATTATAAAACTCGTTGAGGCAGAAACTTTTTAGGGGGTCGTGAGGCTGACGAGCTGAACGCTTCAGGATTTTCTAAGCTTCAGAAAATCCGTACCCTAAAAAGTTTGCTGGTGAGAAAGAGTTTTATAATTTAAAAAGCAACGAAAAACCCGCTGGAACGCAAAAGCGTTCCAGCGGGAATCAAAGAGAAGATCTAGGCGACCTGCTCTTTCACAAACAACATCGGCCGTCGGTCTTTGACATGATACTCCTCGTGGACAGAATGGACATCCAGATAATGCCGGCCCTTGCACGGTTCGATCGCCAGATGTTGGCCATGAGTCGGATCTTCGAGGACGACCACGGTATAATCATCCAAAACGATGCGTTCATTACTGTCGGAAAGCAGGAGGCCGGCCTTTTCTAGAAAAAGTCGGATGCCAACCTCAAATGGGCAGGGAACCAGTCCGTAGAGACGATGGACGAATTTCAAGAAATTCTGGAAGAGAATGTTTTCGGCATACTCTAACGTTGTCTTCAGTTCTGGCACCAAACAGACTACTTTCAAACCTCGTTGCGAGTTTGGCGTCGCATCGTCAAGACCGCGCCGTTCGATCAACTCCCAAACCCGTGGAGTGATCTGACTACCAGTCCGTTCCAACAAACTGATAACCACACTTTTCTCCTGATCGCCGACATTCAAGACCTGCTGACCAACCACTTTTATGTTCATGATCCAAAACCTCCTTTGTTTGTAATCAAGATCGATTCTATCTTTATTTATACTCCCCAAAATTAGCCTTGTATAGTGGACAATTGGCGCGTGATTTTTAGCTCAAATTTTCATTACCCTTCGGCCTCATCAGTGGAAAAATCTGAGTTTCGCGAGCCGGTTTATCACATAAAAAAGAAAAGAGACGTTCACTGACACCAAAACCAAAAGTTGGTGGCATCCCATACTCCAACGCCTCAACAAATTCATAATCATACCTCTGGGCTTCCTCATCGCCCGCTTCCCGCAACTTGGCTTGGTCAGCAAAGCGACCGGCTTGGTCGAGCGGATCATTCAACTCACTAAAACCTTTACCATTTTCCGAACCGGCGATAATCACTTGAAAACGTTCTACTAGCGCCGGATTTTCAGCCTGACGCTTGGCCAGCGGTTCCATGGTGACCGGCACATTAATCAAAAAACCCGGTCCGGCGATCTGTTTGCGACAATATTTCCAGAGATTATCGATCGCTCGAGTGAGATTAAAACCTTTTTGATCATAAACAATTCCTAATTCGCGCAATTTATTTTCCATTACCCCTAAATCGGCCGATAAGATATCAATGTCAGTTTGCTCTTTGATGATGGCAACAAAATCGTAAGTCTCCCAATCCTTACTCAAATCAACTTCAAAACCGCGGATGGTAAATTTTTGGGTGCCAAAAGTCTTTTCAGCCACAAAACGATAAAGTTCTCGGACCAATTCCATCCCCTCCCGATAGTCAGAATAAGCGGAGTAAAATTCCAAAGCGGTATAATCCTGCAAATGTTCGGCGTCCATCCCCTCATTGCGAAATACTCGGCCAATCTCAAAAGTCTTGGGCAAACCGGCCACCATTAATTTTTTCTGCCATAATTCACCGGTCGAAATGCGCAGGTAAACATCTAGATCCAGAGCATTGTGATGAGTAATAAAGGGTCGAGCTTCGGCGCCACCGGGGGTGTTTTCCAAAATCGGCGTATCCACTTCTAAAAAACCTTTGATCAACAAAAATTCGCGCATCGCTTGCCAAAATTGACTACGTTTGACTATCAGCTGACGAGTCTCGTCATTGAGTAAAATATCCAAATAACGTTTGCGTAATCTTTCCTCGACATCTTGCAAACCAGCCCATTTGTCCGGTAGAGGATGTAAACTCTTGGCCAGAATCCGCCAACTGTCACCCTCGATTGTCTTTTCTCCTCGTTTGGTAATAAAAAAGGTGCCAGTCACTTCCACAAAATCACCGATATCGATGGTATCGACAAATAAATCAAAAGTTTCGCCCAAGCTTTCTTTTTTCAATAAGGCCTGTAAACGAGCTGAGCCATCAAACAAATCAAAAAAAGCCAATGCGCCCTGAATCCGAAGCGACATCACTCTCCCCCCAACAGTTTTTTTATCACCCGCCGTCGCCAATTTTTCAAAATCAGCCACAACGGTTTGTAAATCTAAATCAAGATGGCTTTGAGCCGGCCACGGTTCCTGACCAGCCTGCTTGAGCAAAGCCAGTTTTTTTAGCCTTTCGGCCCTAAGTTCTGGGAGAGAAGCCATGTTTATTAAATTTAAATCTTATTTAACTTCTAGAACCGAGTAATTGACTAGTCCGCGCGGAGTGGACACGGTGACCTTGTCGCCCTTGCTCGAACCGAGAAGAGCCTCGCCAATCGGTGACTGATGAGAAATTTTACCACTCGCCATATCGGCGTCTTCGGAACCGACAATCATATATTCGGAAGATTCTCCTCCTTCTTTTTTAACGACCACTTTTGAGCCAACTTGGACCTTGCTACCATGATGTTCAGAAACAATTTCAGCACTTTTGAGCATCTCTTCAATTGTCGCAATACGATCTTCAATATCGGCTTGTTTATCACGCGCTTCGTGATATTCGGCATTTTCCGACAAATCGCCCAAGGATTTGGCAAACTCGAGAGTCTCGGCCACCTCCTTTCTTTCTATCATTTTTAAATGTTCCAACTCGGTCTTTAACTCGTCGTATTTTTCACGACTAAGATATTGTTTATTATCCATATGGGCCTTATTTTACACGATTTAAGATAACAGGCAAGATACCTCAATATATTTCTTTCAGGTATTCCGGTTCATAAACCGCCAACCAATCAAACATCTGTCTCATGACAAAAGTCGCGCCAATCGTATTGTGACGAGAACCCTTTTCCATCACCACGACAAAAGCGTAATGGGGCTTGGCATAAGGGAAAAAACCGGTCACCCAAGAATTGACCCGCTCTCGCGTTTCGCCCAATTCCGCCGTGCCGGTTTTGGCACCGACTTCCACTGCCGGCGTATTGAGACCCTTGGCCGTTCCTTCACGAACCGACAAACGCATGCCTTCGCGAACGACTCGCAAATGTTCGGGATCAAGCGGTAAGATTTGACCGGGAGTAAATAAACCATCGGGACTTTTTAAAATCGTCGGGGTAATCATCCGACCGCCATTGGCAATAGCCGTAATTCCACGCAAAATTTGGAGAGGGGTTACCAAGACACCATATTGACCGATGGCCGTGTGATAAGTATTACCAACTCGCCACGGTTCACCGTCAAAATTTTTTGCTTTCCACTCCGGATTAGGAATAACTCCGGTTTCTTCCCCCGGTAAATTGATGCCAGTCTTTAAACTCAAGCCAAACAGTTTGGCATATTTTTCGATATTCATGATCCCGATCCCCTTTTGACTGCCAAAACCGCCACCAATTTGATAAAAATAGACATCGGAAGAAACGGCAATCGCCCAACGCATGTCGACCGGCCCGTGAGCTTTCCAATCTTTGAAAATCGTCGGTTTAGACGGATCATAAGGATTAGGCACCACCAACTGACCGGTACTGACAATCTGTTTTTTAGTATCGATAACATTTTGTTCCAAAGCGCCGACCGCCACAAACGGTTTAAAAACCGAACCGGGGGTATAGAGACCAGAGATAGTGCGATTAAGTAGGGGGAAATTTTTATTATTAAAATAATTGGAAATTTTTTCTTTATCTTTACCTTGAGACAAAATGTTTGGATTGTATTCCGGATAACTGACCATCGCGATAATTTCACCGGTGTTGATATTCATGATCACTCCACTACCACCGCGAAAATCATATTGGGTGGCCACACTGCGCACGGTTTGATAAAATTTTTCCTGCACTTTGGCGTCAATCGCTAAGATCAATTCTTGACCGCTTTTAGGCTGACGAATAATATGATCGGAAATAATTCCGCCAATCGCGTTGGTTTCTTCGATCTTTAAACCTTTTTCACCGCCCAAAACCTGATTATAAAAAGCTTCCACCCCATCTCGCCCGATCAATTGTTTCGGATCCAAAAGTTGATTAGTGGATAATTCTTCTTCGCTCGGATAACCGACATAACCTAAAACATGAGCGAGACCTTCCTGATCGGCATAAAGACGATTGGGATTATTCCAAGCCAACATTTTTTTGTGACGATCATAGATGATGCCTCGTTCAGCATAAATCGGTGTATGTCTCAAAGTATTGTTGACCGATCGATCGGCATAAACCGTCCCCTGCGCCACTTGCAGATTGAAAACTTGACCGATAAAAATCAGACCAATCAAACCAAAAAATAAACCGGAAAAAAACAAGATCTTTTTACTGATCGGCTTTTCTATTTGACCTTCAAACTGTTGTTTATCAAAAGAAGGCAGATTGCTGTCGTCCAAAAAAATCTCGTCCGGATCGAGATCGCGGGACAGATTGCGACGACTTAAAAAATGATGGCGTTTGAACATCAATGATAAAAAATTAAAGCTTTTTTGATCTGTTCCACCGACCAAACAATCAACAAAACCCCGATCGTCATGATAAATTGCTGGCCAAACCGACCGGCAACCGGCAAGCCGAAAAGAATATCATACCACAAAGCCGGCACTATCGGTTCCCAAAAATAAGAAAACTTAAGCGCTAAAATCAAGACTAAAACCAGCCACCACCACCACGGCAAATAGAAAATCACTAACCATAATAAAATAAATAGCCCCCATCTAGTTTTCATAAATTTCCACCCATTTTAGTTCATAGAGATTAATCGGTAGACGAAACAGAACACGAATGTAGGGATCGGAAGATTTAGCCTCGATGGCGCCGACACTACCGAGAAGCAAATTACGATAAGAATTGGCAAAAACCGAATCGCCGACAGCGATCTCGGTGCCTCGAGGCAGAGATAAAGAAAAATTACCACTACCCAGACCCTTGGCAATGGCTGGGATTGATTTGGGACCAATCGCCACAATCACCTGATCGCCAAAAGAAGTGAACAATTTGATCTTAGCGCTAGAGCGATAAATTTCCGCTACTCGTCCCAACAAAACTTGCCCACCACCGGTCGTAACCAAATCGCCAACTTTGATCAAACGACTCTGATCATCACCCAAAGACACGATCAAAATATCGTGAGGGGTGATAATCGGTCGAGCAGTGACCGCCAACAAAAGCGGTTTTTCGGACCGACTGTTCAAACCGACGATTTTCTTTAACTCCAAATTTTCCTGACTAATAGTTTGATTGGATTGCCAGATATTTTTTAATCGAAGATTTTCCAGTTTTAATTTTTGATTTTCGGCCACTAAACTTTTTTTGAAACGAACAAATTGTTTTAAATCGGTCGCCAAATCAACCGTCACTTTACCCACCGCTAAAAAAGGCCGGCTGACTAAAGCAACCGGTCCATAAAACCAAGTCGATAATTTGGCTCCCCAGAAAACAATTCCTGACAAAAACAAAATCAGAATAACCAAACTCCAACCAAAACGCCGAGGCGATCGACGTTCATCAGCGCGGCGGTAATTCATCTTCATTATCAATTAAAATATCCCGATAACGTTCGACATCTTCTAAAATCACGCCGGCCCCCCGCACCACCGCCGTAATTGGATCATCTACAATATGAATAGGAATTTCTAGTTCTTTTTCCAACAATTCTTTTAAGCCTCGCATCCGCGCACCACCGCCCACCACCACAATACCCCGCAACATAATATCGGAAATCACTTCCGGCGGAGTCGATTCCAATACTTCTTTGACGGCATCGACAAAAATCGCGATCGAAGAAGCAATAGCTTCGCGAATATCACTATCGGTAATCACCACTTCGCGTGGCAGACCGGTCACCAGATCTCGCCCCCGAATAGTCGCCTCGAGCGAATCGGAAAATTTATAGACCGAACCGATAGTGACTTTGACATCTTCGGCAGTTTTTTCACCCAATAAAATTTTAAACTCATCGCGAACATAAGCGATAATATCTTGATTCAATTTTTCACCGGCCACATGCAAATTTTTTGATTTGACGATTCCACCCAGAGAAATCACAGCAATATCAGTCGTGCCCCCGCCAATATCAATGATCATACTGCCGACCGGATCATAAATCGGCAAACGAATACCGAGTGAGGCCGCCATTGGCTCTTCGATAATATGTACTTCGCGAGCGCCAGCATTTTTGGCGGCATCGCGCACCGCTCGGCGTTCGACATTGGTAATATCCGATGGCACACCGATCACCAACCGCGGTCGAAAAAATTTTCTAGTCGATCTTTCCAACGCTCGACGAATAAAATAAGCCAGCATTTCTTCGGCCACTTCAAAATTGGAGACGACGCCGTTGACCAAAGGTTTGATAGCGCTGATGTGAGCTGGGGTCCGGCCGATCATTTGGCTAGCGTCGTTACCCACCGCTACCACCCGACCGGTTTTTTGGTTGATCGCGACAATCGACGGTTCGACCGCTACAATACCCTGACCGCGAACATAAACAAGGGTCGTGGCGGTACCGAGATCAATCCCGATATCGCTGGAAAACATTTTGTACAGCTTCTCCATCATAGTCTTATCGTCTTTTCTACCCAAGCCGGAAATTCTTCCACGGGCACAAAATCGGTTTCGCCGGTCTGGCGATTTTTGATTTCATATTGACCGGCCGACAGACCCTTGGCACTGACAACGACTCGGTATGGAACACCGAGCAAATCAGCATCGGCAAATTTAGCGCCGGCGGACAGATCACGATCATCGATCAAGACTTCAATCCCCTTTTTAGTTAATTCATCATAAAGTTTAAGGGCTTCGTCATTTTTTTCTAACGAAATCAGATGCAATTGAAACGGCGCGACCGACAGGGGCCAAATCAAACCTTGCTCATCGGCAAAAACTTCAGTCAAAAGACCCAACAAGCGACTAGGGCCAATCCCGTAACAGCCCATAATCACCGGTCGGCGCTCGCCTTTTTCATCACTAAAGAGTAAGCCGAGCGGTTCGGAGAAACGCGTGCCGAGTTTAAAGATATTACCAACTTCCACCGCTTTGACTTCCTCCATTTTAGTTTTATCCAAACCTAATTTGGTCAAGACTTCTTCATTATAGACTTCCTTATTGACCGCAATTTTTTTAGCTCGATCCAGATAAATCGTATCCTCGCCAGTCTCGCAAATAGTTTGGTATTCATGACTAAATTCGGAAAAACTACCACCGCCAGCAAAAGTGACAAAAGTCTTGTCACCGATTCCCAAACGAGCGAAAACATTTTTATAAGCCTCTTGGGCCTTTAAATAAAATTCATCGAGACTGTTCGCGTCAGCATGAAAAGAATACAAGTCCTTCATTAAAAATTCTCGACCCCGCATAATCCCACTTTTGGCACGCGCTTCATTTCTGAATTTGGTTTGAATCTGATAAATCGACAGCGGTAAATCTTTGTAGGAATTGATACTTTCGCTGGCAATAACCGTAATCGGCTCTTCGTGCGTAAAACCTAAACCGAGATCACCACCGGCTTTCAAAGACGTCTTAAACCAATTATCCACTTTGTCATCAGACCAGCGGTCAGTTTTTTGCCACAGGTCAGCGCTCTGGAGAGCGGTCATTTGGATTTCATTCGCGCCTAGCTTGTTCATCTCATCGCGAATGATCGCGTTGATTTTATTTAAAGTTTTGAGACCAAGCGGTAAGAGCGAGTAGGCACCCGCTAATTCCTTGTGAATATAACCCGCCCGGATTAAAAGCTTGGCATTTTTGGCGACCTCATCTTTGGGGTCTTCCCGTCGCGTTTTAACAAAAAGTTGAGATTGAAGCATATGGGCTTATCTTAAACTAAAAAGCCCAAGGGGTCAAAGAGGAAAAAACCCTGATTTTAGGGGATGATATGAGATAGATTCTAAAACAACTTCAAAACGTCAAAAAAGGATACGATCAGCATCAGGCCGATCAGAAAAAAGAAGCCGAGCACATTGGCAATAGCGGTCATTTTTGGGGGTAGAGGCGAACCTTTGACCGCTTCGATCGCCAGAAAGAACAAGCGTCCACCATCGAGCGCGGGAAATGGCAACAAGTTGATGATAGCTAAATTGATCGACAAGATGGCAATAAAAGATAAGAGATAAACCAAGCCCATCTTGGAAGCGTCACCCACCAAACCAAAGAGGCCGACCGGACCGGCCACCGTATTGAAAGCTTCGCGACCGCTGGAAAATATCTGACCAAAAAATTGCTTCAAGCCTTTGCTGGTTTCAATCGTCAAGTAAACAGTTAATTTCAGACCATCATACGGAGCGCGATACCAAGCCGAACGAACTAAACCAATCCCCTCGATCCCCACTCCCACCAACGCCTTACCATTTTCGATTTTTGGCATGACCGAAACTTGCCGATCTTCCATTATTTCTGACTTCGCTGACTGTCGTTTTAAATTAAAAGTAATTTCCCGACCGATTTGAGTGCGGATGAAAGCGGTAGCTTCGGCCGAAGTTTGGGGAACAATTTCTTGACCACCGGCTTTGATGCCAACAATTTGGTCACCGGGCAAAAGACCAGCATCACCGGCTGGATAATTTTTAAGAACCGAAGTTACAATCAACTGCCTATCTTTGACCTCACCAAAAAACTTTTCAGCCGAAGAACTTTCCACCGGTAAGCCAAACAAGAGACTGGTCGAAAGTAGAAACCAAGCCAATAAAAAATTAAAAAAGACACCAGCAAACAAAACCCAAGCTTGAACCAATTTTGGTTTAGCGGTCAGAGCTCGAACCTGATCAACCGGCGACAAAAGTTCATCAGCATTTTCACCGAGAATTTTGACAAAACCGCCAAAAGGAATGGCATTGATGGAATAGGTCGTCTCGCCATATTTTTTGGACCAGAGTTTGGGTGGAAAACCAAAGCCAAATTCATCTACCCGAATCCCCGCTCGTTTAGCGGTTAAAAAATGCCCCAGCTCGTGCACCATAATGAGGAGCCCGAGAACTAATAAGAAAATAATTAGAGTTAACAAAGTATTTTAAATTAAAATTAAAAAGTTTTCCCTATTTTGACATAGTTTCCGGTTTTTACCAAACCTATTGTCAAGGTGTCACCTTGACAATAAAATCGCTGGCAGTAAAACACCACCAGCGATTTAGGATTATTGATTTATCCTACAGTCCGCGAGAAAGACAAAGAGACTCTAGCCATGGAATAAGCTGGCTCGGTCGACGATGTTGCTGACTATTCCATTCATTCGTCTCGGCACCATAGAAGACGTTGACCATGAAGCCTTCAACAACTTCAGCCAAATTGCCGACCGGCCGAAGATGCTCGTTGATGAAACCTTCGCCCGAAAGATAGAGAGCTTCATGCATATCGCAAGCGTCATCGTACGAATAGATCTTCAGCCTTTCTTTTGACTGGCCGAGCTTTCCGAGCAGTCCCCACCAGCGAACTGTTTTTGTAAAGTTTGCAAGGTCGTTGATGGCTTTGTTGATTTCGTCTGTCGTTGCTTGCCCCGAATCAATATCTTTTGGCAAAAAGTCATCGATTGTCAACTTCATCCCGTCATCCTTTTGCTCAAAGACGGTAATCGACGCGTTGCGAAATTTCTTTTCCTGATACCGTTTCTCGGCTTCGGCGATTGAGCGCCGACACATGATTCGCCAGAAAAAAATCATCCACGTACCATGGCCAACGATAAGCACCCGCTTACCACTCCAGAACTCTCGCAGATCAGCAAGGAAAGAGTAGATCATCAAATCAACGTCCTGCCCGTTTTGTCCGCCGAACGCCCGATAATGATACCAACCTTCTCGCTCTTTGATTTTTGCTTCAGCCGGGTAAAGCTTCTCAACCTCTTCTTTTGACATGGTGTGCCAGATTCCTCTCCAGAATTCATCCAGCCGAGCATCAATTCTCGGTACGATCTTAGGGCACATCAAGTGCAAAGTTTGTTGCGCTCGCCAGAAGGTAGAGGTAAAAGCGACATCAAATCCGAAAAACTCGCTATTCTTTCTCAAATATTCGCCTGTAACCAAAGCCTGGGCTTCGCCATTTTTGGTTAACGAGAACTGATGGTTGGGAACTTGAGCCGAAGAATTATCGTCCATTTGGCGAATATTCCCCTCAGACTCGGCATGACGAACTACAATAATTTGTTTGGGCCACATAACTCTTTCTCCTTGTTTGTTAATGTCCGGTTTCTAGTATTAAAATAATCTTTCTAAAAAAATCGCGCTTGGGTTATAAGTCTTTATGGATGATGTTTTTAATTTTATCTAAACAATCCCATATTTTTAAAGCTTGATTTTATACAACATATGTACTAAATTAAGTACATATTATGACAAATTACAAAAATCTCCTTAGACAGCTTGGCTTTAGTGCCTTGGCTGAAAATATCTATTTTACCTTAATCAGAAAAGGGTCTTGTTCGATTGCCGAGCTAGCTCAATTTAATGGCAAATTCCGGCCAGCAATCTATAGAGCGTTACCTGAACTTTTATCAGCCAATCTGATTAGCAAGATAATGAAAGGTAAAAGAATAATTTATAAAGCCGAATCACCCGTGGCTATTTCGACCTTAATTAAAAAACAAACTAAAGATATCGAGGAAGTATTGCCAGAGCTCGTTAAATCTTTTCAGCAAAAAGATCGGAAACCAAAAATTTCTTTTTATGAAGGCAAGGAAGGTATTGCGACCGTTTATGAACAATTGATCTCCTCAACCAAAAAGGGTGGGGCGATCTGGCGCTATGAATCAGCCGAGGATTACAAAAAGAATAAACGATATTATCCATCTCTTTATTGGAAGCGGGCCGGAGCTACTGGCGACATTGATAAATATGTCATCACCAATCTAAAAACTCATCAAAAAAGGCATAAAAATCTTAATCGTTTATCAAAAGCAGTAAATTTACCCTTTGAAGACAATATTACAGAGCTAATTGGTGATGGGAAGGTAATTTTTATTGATTATGACACTGAAACCGCGATTGTGATTGAAAATGAACGCTTTGCCAATTTTCAGAAAACTATTTTTAAAATGTTTTTTGAAAAAATTTAGCCTTCGATCTCTTCCCTCTTTTTTGAAGCTAAACTGTCAAATTTAGTATTGCCATCGTCAACGATTTTTTGCAATTCATCTTTCAGACGAAATTTGACGTCCTCACCAATGCCGCCATTTTTCTCCATCACTTGAATTTCATTCCAAACTTTTTCTCGTTCTTTGCGGAGAGAGACGCGCGCTTCTTCTAATTTTTCATTAGTCAACTTGGTCAGCATTTTGCGTCGTTCTTCGGTCAAAGTCGGAAAAATGACTCGAATCCCGTCGGAATCCGGCGCGGTCGACACGCCGATATTGGCGGCGGCAATCGCTGACTCAATCCCCTTGACTTGTGATTTGTCCCACGGCGTAATACGGAGAGTCAAGGCATCTTCAATACCGATCGCGGCCACATGCTTGATTGGCAATTTACTGCCATAGGAATCTACCAGCACTGAATCAAGCAAGGCCGGCGAAGCTTTGCCAGTCCGCACCCCACTGTATTCTCCGGCCAGCCAGACTTCGATGTCAGCGAGATGAGTTTTAAGTTCAGAAAAATTGTATGCCATGTTTCAAATTTAAAATTAAAAAATCAAAATTTAAAATTAATAAAGTAGTAAGCTTACCACGTGGCGAAGCTTTACGTGGTTACTTCGTTTTTCTTAAATTTGGCACGATCAGCGCTAAATACTCCAAAATCATTTTAGCGGAAGAACGTTGGTTGTTCAGAAGCTTTTTGGCGTTAACAATTTCTTTGAACACCAATACCAGATTATCAGAAATTCTGGTTAAATCAATTCGTTCGTGGATAAAAACTTCCAGCCGGTCGAGCCAATCGAGTAATTCGGCCCGATCTTTGATCTGACCATCATCTAAAAAACGCTTGAGCAGATGTTCACCCCGTTCCGCCACATCGAGACCGAGAAATTTTTCCAAATCATCAACCTCGCCATCGTTTGACCGATCAAATTTTAATTGATAAACCCGTGATAAAATTGTGGGCCGAAAAAATTCGGCCGTCGGTGCGACCAGAAAAAAATAGGTATTAGTGGCCGGCTCTTCCAAAGTCTTGAGTAAAACTTCTTGGGCTTCGCTGGCCATGGCCGAAAAAATCACCACTAGATATCGGCCTTGACCGGCAAAATCTTTGCCAGTTTGAAATTGGCGCAAAAAACGGGCGTCGTCTTTATCCAGTCGATCTTTGGTCAACCACAAAACATCGGGATGAAATTTGGGATCGACCGTGGCCGGAAAAATCGATTGCAACAAACCAAGAAGTTCAGCTGTTATGATTTTAGATTCACCGATTAGAAGATAGGCGTGATGAAGATGGTTAGATTTGAAATGATTTTGCAGTTCGGACATAAACCACTATCTCTTCGCGATAATACTCTTTTTATACGTCTCGAGATGATTCAAAGCTACGCCAGTCCCCTTGGCCACACAATAAAGAGCATCTTCGGCTAAATAAGCGCGGACACCGGTCCGACGATAGATTAACTCCGGCAGATTGCGTAAAATCGACGAGCCACCAGTCATAATAATTCCTCGTTCAATAATATCAGCCGACAGCTCTGGTGGTGTATCTTGAAAAACCGTTTTAATGGCTTTGACCATTTCTCGCAATTCACCATCGATAGCCTGGGCAATCTCATTGGTTTTGACTTCGACCGAGCGTGGTAAACCGGTTAAAAAATCTCGGCCTTTAATAATAAAAGATAGCTCATCTTCTACTGGCACCGCCGAACCGATGCTCATTTTGACATCTTCGGCGGTCTTATCTCCAATCGCCAAATTAAAAGATCGTTTGATGTAGTCAGCAATAGCTTGATCGATTTTATTACCAGCATGTTTAACTGAAGTCGAAGCCACAATCCCTCCCAGTGAGATCACGGCTACATCGGTCGTGCCACCGCCGATATCCACCACCATATGCCCCTTGGCTTCATAAATCGGAATACCCGCCCCAATCGCCGCCAAGATCGGCTCTTTGACCACATAAGCATTTCTGGCCCCCGCTTTCATTGTCGCTTCGATCACCGCCCGCCGTTCGGTCGAAGTAATACCAGCCGGGACCGAGACCATGACATCTGGTTTAAAGATATTAAATTTACCCAACGCTTTACCAATGTAGTAGCGCAACATGGCTTCGGTTATCCGATAGTCCGCAATCACGCCGTCTTTCATCGGCTTGTAGGCAGTAATCGTGTCTGGCGTTTTTCCCACCATATCTTTTGCCTCGGTTCCCACCGCCACCACTCTGTTGTCAGCCAAATTAACCGCCACCACGGACGGCTCATTGAGCACAATACCCTTGCCCGGCACATAAACCAAAGTATTGGCCGTGCCCAAATCTACCCCTAATTTTCTGATGAAAAATGACATATTGTTTCGTTTTCGAGATGAATTCTTTTGATTTTAGCGCCTAAAGCGGTTAATTTTCCTTCGATATTTTCATAGCCCCGATCAATATACCCGACATTATGGACTGTCGTCCGCCCTTTAGCAACCAAGCCAGCAATAATATAGGCCAAACCGGCACGCAGATCCGGACTGAACAATTCCCGACTATGCAGTTCATTGGGTCCATTGATAATCGCTCGATGAGCATCCAACAACTTAACTTTAGCGCCCATTTGTTCCAATGATTCCAAATGTCCCAAGCGTCCCTCGAAAATCGTTTCAAAAATAAAACTTTGACCGACGGCTTGAGTCAAAAAAACTGACATGGGCGCTTGCAGGTCGGTCGGGAAACCGGGATATTCGTGAGTTTTCAAATCACTAGCGATCAATTTGGGTTTTTTACGATTAATCACACGTAAAAAATTTTGGCCAACAATAATTTCGGCGCCGGCTTCGCGTAAAAAATCAATAACGGCGGTCAAATGTTTGGGTTCACAATCAGCGATAGTCACATCTTTGCCTGCCAAGGTCGCCAAAATCAAAAAACTGCCGGCCTCAATCCGATCTGGAATAGTGTGATAAATTTTTCCTTTAGCGTGTAATCTGGCACCACCTTCGATTTCAATCGTAGTAGTGCCCAAACCAGAAATTTTGGCTCCACATTTTTTCAAATATTCTCCCAAACTGATAATCTCTGGTTCCAAAGCGCAATTTTTCAACACGGTTTTTCCTTTGGCTAAAACTCCCGCCAATAAAAAAGTTTCGGTAGCGGTCACGCTCTGATTTTTGAAGAAAATTTCGGCGCCGATCAATTGACCATTTTTGGCTTTGATTTCATACAGATCATTTTTCAAAGTGACATTGGCCCCCAGAGCTTCAAATCCCGCCAAGAACAAATCAATTGGCCGGCGACCAATCACGCAACCGCCCGGATGCGGAAAACTAACCCGACCAAAGCGTGCCAACAACGGCCCAGTCAAAACAATCGAGGCGCGTAATTTTTTGGAAATTTCCGGCGTAATGACTGTCTTGGTCAGATTGGTGGTATCGATATCGCAAGTATGATCACCAGAAAAAGAAACTTCGGCGCCCAAATCGACTAAAAGTTCAGCGGTTCGACGGACATCCTCGATCTCGGGCACATTGGTCATCTTGACCCGATCGGCAAATAAAATTGTCGCCGACATCATCTTTAACACCGCATTTTTTGCTCCACCGACCTTAACCGTGCCAGCCAAAAATCGCCGACCCCGCAGACCCTCTATCTCTAGCCTTTCTTCAGTCTTCATCGACGGCTATTTTCTCATATGATGATGTCCTGATCAAGGACGCCCTTGGGCATAGCAAATGGTGCTGATTGATGAATTTTATGATAGGAACCATCGGGCATCTTTTCTTCGACGGTCAAATAATAAGTGCCGGGACGAACCAAGACATACAGTCGGCCCAACTGATCGGTACTGGCCGACTTGATCGGCTGATCTATACCCGGCAAATATAGACGTACCAGAGAAAAAGCTAACGGCTCGCCGTTAGCGCGACGAATCGAAATAATTTTATGCTTGATAATTCGAACTTTCTGATAAACCAAAATACCGACATAGGCAATAAGCAAAGAAAAATCGAGCACCGAAGGCGCTACCACCACCTTAAACAGCGATAGGGCAAAACCGGTATAAAAAACGCCGGCCAAAACTCGACGACGAGTCGCTTCTTTTCTGGTGTAAATTTGGAAAAAATTAATTTTGGTTTTGGCAAATTCGTTCCAATCAAAACCTATCGGATCCAGAGGTACATTCAATCTGATGATTTGATTTCCATCGTGCGCTAAAGGTGTGCCAAAATAAAGATTGTCATAAAGCTCGTCCTGCGTCTTGCCTTTTAAAGTGGTTGACGGAAAACGATAATTAGTTTTACCAACTTTGATATAGTAGACATCCTTGGGCAACAAAAAACCAAAACGACCATCAATATCAGTAATAGCGCTGGTGACTTCTTTACCCGTCCCATTTTCCACTGTCACATAAGCCGGATCGATCGGTTGTTTTGTCACCGCATCAAAAACCGTGCCCCATTCTGGCCGTTTACGTCTGATACCAAGCCATGATAAAAATGAATAGATTAGACGCATTAAGAGTAAGTAAAGATCATAAACGGAATGGACATTGGTCGTCATTAAAATAATTTGCGATAAACCGGCGCCCAGGCCCATCATGGTCACAAGCGGATCAATATATTTTTCCAAAGCGTCGATCAGGCCGGAAGTTCGTAAAAAAGAGACGCCGGCCACTTGCAAACTGCCAGTGATTTTTTTAACGGTTTGATCTTGATAATTGATGACATAGATCGTGACCGGAAAAACTCCGTTACGCCAAAAAGGTGATAGGTTGGCCAAATATCTACCCTCGCCATCATCACGCATAATAAAAGAAAAAGAGCGAGTAACATTTTTTGGATCGGAAATAACTACTCCGATCGTTTTTAGCACTGTCGGTAAAGAATTTTTATCAATCTCAATCATTAAATTTTTAGTTCCCTGAATTTTGACTTTGGCCCCAGCGCTAAAATATTTAGTCAATTCACCAATCTGGCGCAGAATAAAATCACTAATCGTGACAGTCGATTTAGCGCCAGGTAAAAAAGCAAATGGGTCACTGCCACAATTACCATCAGGACAGATTTCTCCTTCCTTTAAACCGATAGCGCTAGCCACCGCCCCAGAAGAATATTCCCCGGCCTGATTTTTAACGAAAGCGGTGTAATAATAACGCACCCTAAATTCAACCGCCGGATCAACCACGTTTTCAGCCGAACCTTCATAAACGACCGCACCATCTTCCGGATTGGCGGGAATACCAAAAGTCGAACGGACAATCCGAACCGCTTCAAAACCCTCAAAATTGGGGTTGGACCAAGTTAAATAGATTTTTTGTTGATTAATATTAAATTCGGCTTGAAAATTGGAAACATTTGGCACGGTCTCACGATAAAGACAAGGCAAATCTTCACCATAATTGAAAGCTTGCCGATCTTCACATTTGGTCGAATAGACACAAGCCTCTTCCGCACCGTAATTGGTCGCTTTAGGATCATCACAAGTCAAACCACCACCCCCCCCTCCATAGGTACAAGGCAAAGCCCCACCATAATTGTTGGCCAACGGATCGGTACAAGTCGTTGCTGTCGTCGCTGTAACACTCAAGCTGACATTGACCGCATCGGTAGCCGACCAAACAAAACCACCAATCAGCAATAAAGCAAGAACAACTGGTAAGATAAAAAAATAATTTGATTTTTTAAACATCTTTTTTAAAGACATAGTTTTTATAGAGCGATAGCAATAATACTAACGACCGCTTGATAAGTGCCTCCGCTCAAACCACTACTGGCACCGGCTTGGGCACGCAATTTGATTGTCGTTGCGGTGCCACTGGGATTGTTATTGGAATTTCGCAAACTAATAGTTTTGGCCGAAGTCGAAAAATTCAACCAACATCTGTCGGTAGTCTCCAAAGCGCCAGTACCACAAGTCGTGCCGTTATCCAAAAAAGAAGTCGCCACATCCGAACCTTCAGCTGTATAGCCGAAATAAGCTTGGTTGGTCGGCACACTCCAAGAAAAATCCGGCGTCCCCGCGACCGTCACTGGCAAATCGGTAAAACTTCCACCGGCTGAACGCAAAGCCGGACTGGCATCAGCCGAAAGTGTTAAAGAATAACCAGCCGGACTATTGGTAGTTATCGTCCAAACCGCAGTCCCATCAGAAGTCCCGCCACCACTAGCATCAATCGCTGGACTAAGCGTCACGTCACTAGGAGAAGAGACGGTAAGATAAACATCTTCGCTCATCGCTTGATAACCGGCATGGAGATTGTAAGCGTCAGACGAGGTACCGGTGCCGATTTCACCCAAAGTATCTTCCATTTTATAATTGGTCGAAGAAGACATTGAGCCACCAAAATTAACACTATCGGCTTGGAGACGATAATTGGGACTGCTGGCCACATAAGCCCCGACCGGTCCAGCCATCAAGAGACAGAAAACAATTAAAGAAAAATTTCGAGTAATAAAATTAAACATTTTTTCTTAATTTAAAAACCGCGCGTAAAACCAATAAAAAGCTGGTCAACAAAATAAGTGTTTGCCACCAATTAGGCAAGACCGCAAAATAAAAAGATCGATCGATTAATTGATTTTGATAACCAAGATTTAAAAATAAATCCGCTCGATAAATACCCGGTAACCATAAAGGCGACAATTCCACTTCTCGCAGACGAATCGATCGTGGCAACACAAACCAAGGTTCAAGATATTTTGAAGCCAATTTCCGACCATAAAAACTTTTGAGATAAACGGCACCATAAGGATTGAGGTGGACATTGCCACTGTTTTTATAGGCAACTTGCAGACGCGTTTTCTCGCCCCAAGTCTGATACCAGGAATCGAGCAGACTAAATTTTTCTATCTGCCCCTCTTCTCGCGTTTGGCCGTTGACTCTAATCAAAAACAAAGCGCCCGCAGAAGTATTTAACCGAGCATTGTGAAGATTATCGGTCTCGCTGTCGGTGCCGACAGTGACCAGACCGATAACCGAAGTCGCCGGCCAATCAAAGGGAATAGTGATCTTGACCGGCATAATGACCTCTTGACCATTGGCCACTTTTTTTGATCCAGCACTAAAACTGACGAGATTAGAAAAAGAAAAAGGGCCAGTGGAAGTCGTGGTAATAAAACCTTCTTGACCATAAGCTTGAGGCAAAAGATTACTAACTCCGAGAGAAAAAGTTTTTTCTTGACCCAAAAAATTGGCCAAGCGAAGGTTAACGGTCTGTGATTGGCCGGGCGCCAACCTGATTTCTTTGCGCGCCGGTGCAATAGAAAAAGTTCCAGCCGTCTGCGGAAGCGCGACCGCCAGCGCTTGAGTAAAAGCCATCGGACAGAGACAAAACAAACTGATAATAACGATTTTTTTGAAACAAGAAGAAAACATTTTATTTTTTAATCGGCGTCAAAAGAAAAATATAATTTTCATTCGGGTTGAAGACCGGAGAAATTACTCCGGCTTTGCGACTGGCATCAAAGTCAACATTGATTCGATCAGAAAACATCTCTTGGATTTTGGTCTTTAATTTTTGATCATCTTCAGCCTTGCCGGACGAAGGCGCGACAATCAAACCCTCGACTCCGCCTTGGGATAAATTATTGGCGGAAGTTTTTTGAACCACTTCGGAGAATTCCTGACGCAAATCGTTACGTAATCGGTTGGTAATTTTTTCTTCTAATAATTTAACTTGGTCGGCGTTAATCGCTGTCGCCTGCGTCGCTTTCTTCAGATCTCTTTCGTCGTCATTATTAAGACCTAAAAATTGACCCCAATTTTTAACAACCGCTTGCCAAAGGCCTTGGACAAAACCAATACTCCAATGCCCAAAAGCTTTGAGACGATCGACAATAACTTGAAAAATTTCTACTGAAGTATCATAAACACCTAGAAACTTAATCGTTGCTAAAACATAAGATTGATCAGATTGAAGTTGGACGGTGTTTTGAATTTTTTTGATTGGTTGGCCAATCAAATGGCCAACTTTTTGCCAAAAATCTATCACAGCCGTTTTGACTTTAATCAAGAAATCGACGGCCAGCGATGAAATTGAAGTCAAAGAAAAACTCGAGGAAATTTGTTTTTCGCTCGAAACGACGACGGGCTCAACATTTTCTGTCGCCACTTGACCAACCAAAGCGACTTCACCGGCGGTAAAGCGCGTTGTCAAATCGACTAAAGGTTGAAAAAATAGAATCGGAGCTAGGTGAATAATTTGTTGCGGTAAATCATAAACCACCGACCAAGCTTTTTCCGAAGCCAGATAAATCTTTCGATTAAATTTACTCGCCCCCTCCCCCAGGCCAGTAAAGACTTGTGCTAAAAAAAGAGTCGATCGCTGATCAAATTTATCCAAAGAAGAAATGGTGGCCACCATTTTTTCTTTCGGGACGACAGCAGAAGGAAGAGAAAAATCTGGCATTGATAATTTGGCCAAAAAACTAAAATCAAACAAAGAAAAAGTTTGAGAAAAAACTTTTTTACCTAAATTGAAAGTAAGCAATGATTTTATCTGGAGTAAAGAAGAGGTCAGACGTTGCCAAACGATATCCCGACCTTGATCAACAGAATAAACCAACCAAGTTTTAGATTGATCGACAAAATAGACTAATCCTTTTTGACTTTGGCCGGCACTCTCGGCCAACCAATCGATCGAAGAGGCTAATTGATCCGCAGTAAATTCCCAAAGTTGATGACCAAATTTACCCAATTGAGACAAACTGATAAAAACCGAGGCTTCGAGCTCGTTCCAACTTTGGTTTAGACTCGGCAACGGTGAACTAATTTTTAAATCAAGATCTAAATTTACTCTTTCCAACGATCTTGGTAAAGATTGAGAAACCGTCGCTAAACCAACCGTGCTGATCGTTGACAATCTGGCGCTTAAATCAGGAAATTGAGGCCATAAAAAACCGCCGGCTTTTTGGCCAACCAAAAAAGAAAAAACCAAAACCGCAGAAACAACAACCAAAGGCAAAAAGTCGGGTTGTTGTTTTTTTTCCGCGAGCACAGGCAAGGATATTTTTGTCGTCAGTTGAGGGCTCAATGGCAAGGCACAAAAACCATTTCTATTGACGCCACGACAAACTGCCGATGTTTTCGATTGCTTACCGGAAACAGCCATAATTAGATTAATAATACATCAAAAAAGGGTTGAATTAAACCTTTTTTACAATGTGGATAAGTTTTGCTAAATGAGCTAGGATAAACCTGTATGAAGATCATCACTGTCGCCCCTTTATCAAAAGCGATTTTTAAAGAAAACCTAACTTATTTTAGCGCTCAAGATTTGGAGATCGGCTCGATCGTTCTGATTCCCCTACGTAATAAGATTATCGAAGCCCTAGTCACTGAGACGCACGAGACGGAAAACCTGAAAAGCGAGTTGCGATCTTCTGATTATCCGCTAAAAAAAATTAAGGCGGTTAAATATAAAAATTTTTTTGCCCCCGGCTTTATCGAGACTGCTCAAAAAACCGCTGATTTCTTTGTCGTCCCCTTAGGCCAAGTAATTAAAAGTTTTACCCCCCTCGCCCTTCTTTCATCGTCCACCAGTAAAACCAAAGAACAAAAAAATGATCGTACCGAAAAAAACGAGAAAAATTCTGCCTCAAAAACCAAAATTGAAAAATTCGTCCTGCAAGAACCGGATGAAGATCGCTTAGCTTTGTATAAAAAATTGATTCGTGAAGCCTTTGCCCAAAAACAATCGGTCTTTCTTTGTGCTCCTACTAATCACGACATCGGTCGCTTGGCTCAAACCTTGAGTCGAGGAATCGAGGATTATGTTTTTGTTTTACGGAGTGACGATCCACCTAAAAAACAACTGACTAATTGGAAAAAAACTGCCAGCGCCGATCATCCGATCTTGATTATTGCCACCCCACTCTTTCTCTCTCTGTCTCGACCAGACATAAAGACTTTTATTGTTGAAAGAGAAAACGCCACCGCTTATAAACAATTAACCAGACCATTCATTGATGCTCGTTTTTTTATTGAAAAATTGGCCGAAAGCCAAAGAGTAAAAATTGTTTTGGGTGATATTCTTTTGCGCAGTGAGACGATCGAACGCAGCCGCAATGGTGAATTAGCGCCCCTGTCGCCGATCACCTACCGATCTTTTACCAGCGCTCAAAAACAAATTTTAATAAATTTAAAGGAAAAGAAAGCCCAAGCGATAGATTTTGGTCTGGCAGTCAGCGAAGAATTGGCCACCTTGATCAGCCAAACCGACCCCAACGAACGCTGGTTTATTTTTTCCGGCCGACGCGGTTTAAATCCTCTAACGGTCTGCGGTGATTGCGGTTATACTTTTTCTTGTCCTCATTGTCATATTCCCCTCACCCTCCATCAACCCAAATCAAATATCAAGAAATCAACGGAAAATTATTTTCTCTGTCATAAATGCGGTCATGTTTCGTCACCAGAGGATAAATGTCGACATTGTGGTGGTTGGAAATTGGCCTTGCTCGGATCGGGCACGGAAAAAATCGAGGCGGAACTGAAAAAATTACTGCCTCAAGCTAAAATTTGGCGTTTGGACAGCGATCAAGTCAAGACTGGTCAAAAAACAGTTGAGATTATCCGTGATTTTTATTCTTCTCCCGGTGCTATTTTAATCGGCACCGAGATGGCTCTTTTCCATCTGACAGAAAAAATCGAAAATATCGCTATCACTAGTATCGACGCCTATTTTTCCATTCCCGAATTTCGTATTAATGAAAAGGTCTTTAACATCCTCTTGCGCTTGCGCCATCTGGCTGTGAAAAATTTTGTCATCCAAACTCGCAATTCGGAAGAAGAAGTTTTAAGCTTGGCTTTAAATGGCAACTCGACCGAATTTCATCGGCGCGAATTATTGGAAAGAAAAAAACTAAAATATCCGCCTTTTTCTCTACTGATTAAAATTTCGGTCAAAAGTAGTCACCTAGCGCTAGTAGAAGCGCTGGAAACTCTAAAAGAAGAGCATCTCACTCCGTGGCAGACCGTCATTTATGACAGTTTCGGACCGGCCTCTTTAAACCATGAAGCCACCACCAATCTGCTTTTACGCTTGCCAACCACTGATTGGCCTAAAAAAGAAATTTTAGATCTCTTGCGCCAATTGCCACCGACTTTTGTGATCAACGTCGATCCGGAAAATATCTTTTAAGTAAGTTTGAGATTCAAAATATAAAGTTCAAAACGGTAAATTTTTTAATTTTCAATTATTAAAGTTTCGTGTTATAATCTACCTATCTAAGTAAAAAGGTAAATTTGATGGCAAAAATCCTCCAAAAAGACAATAAAATTTTGCGCGCTAAATCGGTCGAGATCGATCCGAAGTCAATTGGTGGCACCAAAATTAAAAAATTGCTGGCTGAAATGATTACGATCCTCGATGCTTGCCCAGACGGCGCCGCTCTCGCCGCCCCGCAAATCGGGGTCAATTGGCGAATTTTTGTAGTTTCCAAAAAAATCTTTACTGATCAAAATGACCAGCCAGATCCCAAAGCCAAAGATATCATTTTTATTAATCCTCGCTTGGTCAAAATTTCCAAGAAAAAGAAAAAGTTGGAAGAAGGTTGTTTGTCGGTGCGAGGCGTTTTTGGTGAAATCGATCGAGCCGAAAAAGCCACCGTTGAAGCCTATAATGAATTTGGTCAGAAATTTTCCTACACCGGCGCCGGCCTGATGGCGCAAATTTTTCAACACGAGTTGGATCACTTAGATGGTGTGTTGTTTATCGATAAAGCTAAAAATCTGGCTCAAGTCGATCTCTTAAACTAGATTTTATGTCTGACAATAAACCAACTTTTGTTTTTTTTGGCACCGATGAATTCAGTGTCCAAGTTCTAGAAACATTAAGAGAGGACAACCTAATCCCGTCTTTGATTATTACCGTACCCGACAAACCTAAAGGCCGAAAAATGGTTTTGACTCCACCGCCAGTTAAAACTTGGGCGGAAGCGAACGAAATTGAAGTAATCCAACCAGCCTCGCTAACTCACTTGGAGGTGAAACCTCCAAGTGAGTTAATCGAAAAGCTAAAAGTTTACCCCGTAGCGAAAAATTTAAATTTTTCTGGTACTGGGGCTATAACATATAACCTTTTCCTCGTAGCCTCTTACGGTCAGATTATTCCTCGAGCGATTTTGGATCTACCTAAAAACGACACCCTAAATATCCATCCCTCGCTCCTGCCAAAATATCGCGGTCCATCACCACTCGAAACAGTGATCCTAAATGGTGACCGAGGAACCGGCGTCACGATTATCAAACTTGATGCGGAAATGGATCACGGACCGATTATTGCTCAAGAAAAATTTTCTTTAGACGATAAGAATGATTTTATTAGCCTGCGCGATAAAAGCGCCAGACTGGGCGCGGAAATGTTAATAAAAATTTTACCGGCTTATCTAGCTGGAGAAATCGTCCCGCAAGAACAAGATCATTCCCAAGCCACGCTGACCAAGAAATTCACTAAAGAAGATGGCTACTTAAATCCGAATGATACCGATTTGGTTAATTGGCGTAAAATTCTCGCTCTCAATCCTTGGCCCGGCGCTTATATTTTAATTGAAAAAGATGACCTTAAAATCCGTTTGGCGGTCAAATCAGCTCATCTTGATGACCAAGGTCAATTAATCTACGATCGGGTAGTGCCAGCCGGAAAAAAAGAGATGTCTTGGTCTGATTTTCAGCACGGGTTAAAATAAGACCAAAACTTGTCGAAGGCACACCTTTTTAGGGGGTCGTCCTCCTTCGCTTCCGCTACGGCGGGACAAGTGAGGTTGTTGAACTGATGTGCGAGATTGGATGTCGCACAAAATTTGTTAAAAAAACTTACTTAATTTCAAAATGGTTGGGCTTGGGTCTGGGTTTTGAAATTAAGTAAGTTTTTAAACAAATTTATTTCGTAGTGTAAGAAAAATCCGTACCCTAAAAAGGTGGTGCCGAGTAAAAAGTTTTGGTCTTATTTTAGTCCGCTCTTCCTCTCGCCTACCCCCGCCAACCGCGAAAAAGATTTTTAATCGCTCGGCCACCACGCCGAAAAATAGATTTTTGTCTTTTATCATACTTGTTGACTTCCCGCATCATCAGGTCTTTGGCACCATCAACCGCCAAATACATATCTTCATTTTCCGCTACCGTCCGCAACTGTTTACCGCGATAAACCAGATTCATTTCCGCTCGAAAAATTTGACCAGTTTTATGATGATGAGTAATCAAGCCAACTTCCACATTGATTTGCGAATTATCTGCTTGGTCGCCGAGTCTTTTTTCCAGATTGGATATTTTTTCCCGAATATAACTATTCAGCGCCGGCGTCAATTCCAAACTCAAGGCCTTGATATTAGTAATCATAGAGTTATTTTTTAAAAAAATTGTTAATTCCGACTCAAAAACTACCTCTTTTGATTATAACACCAGATTGTCTGGTAAGGAAAAAATCTTGCTCGGACTATGATGCCCGCTAACAATTCTGATTTGGCCATCTTTCAGTCCCAATTCATGAGCCACGAGTTTTATAATACCCTGATTGGCCAAATTTCTCTCGGCTGGCGCCTGCACCCACACTCGCCAAGTGTCAGTCGAGATTTTTTCTATTTTATCTTCTTTGGCTTCGGGCACCGCCCGAATTTTTAAATACACGATATCAAAAAATTAATAATTAAAAAATTAGAGGCTTTTGATTACAACGGGCTCTTGATATTTTTCAGCGCCGGATTGGTCACATGAGTGTAAATCTGCGTCGTACGGATATTGGCGTGACCCAAGAGTTCCTGAACGAAACGAATATCAGTGCCATTTTCCAATAAATGCGTAGCGAATGAATGCCGTAAACTATGAAAAGTGGCTTCTTTATTGACGCTAGACAGTTTCAAAGCTCTTTCAAAAACCATTTGCGCTGTCCGTTCGGTTAGCTTGCCACCTCGTTCGCTCTCAAAAACGAAATCATCACCCGATTTGCCGGCAATTAAATTTCTCAAATTATTGACTAGCTTGTCCGGCACCAAAGTTATTCGGTCTTTCTTGCCCTTAGCTTCTTTAAGATGGATAGTAAGTTCTTCTAAATTCAAGTCCCTGACTTTCAAATTGATGGCTTCGCTTACTCGCAAACCGGCGCCGTAAGACAATGTTAATAGTAAAAGGTGTTTGGCATTTTTAACTGTTGCAAGTAAATCCTGTATTTCCTGACGACTCAAGACAACTGGTAACGATTTATTGCGTTTGGCAAATCTGATATTAAATGTCTCCGATGATCTGATTACATCATGATAAAAATATTTGATAGCATTGAGATAGAGGTTAATGGTTTGCGATGAGTAATCCTTGTCTTGTTTTGATAATAAATATTCTCTAATATTGCCTTGATCCAATTTGTCTAAATTTGATTGTTTATAATTAAAATAATCCTCCAAGCATGATAAATAAGCATCGATTGTCTTAGGGCTGTAATTGCGTATTTTTAGCTCCGTTTTTACTCGTTCTAATAATTGTTGCATGTATTTAGGGTTTATTGCTATAATTAGGTCATGGACAATTTGTCTGCCATTCGTCTTTCATACGTCTATTAGTATTATATCACAAAACTATTCGCATAGAAACTAGTTGGACGAAATAGCAAAAACCTCTTTACTTTTTATTAAAATTTTGACAGTTTATTATTAATCATACAAAATATGAAGACACCAGACCAAATGGTACCTTATCTAAAGGAGAAAAAAATGGACATCGAGAAAAAAGAGTTGCACCAGCCAGTCCTTCATATTTTAAAGGAAACGGCAGAAAAGTTTCGCTCTTTAGACCAGGAAGCAGATGTAGCCCTTCAAAGCAAGCGTGACACTGCAACCTATAAGCAAAAACTTGAAGAACGAGCGAAACTTTTAATCAATCTTCCAAATCTTTTGTCGGGTAAATTGGAAGACCTTGATTCAGAAGTTAAGCAAAGAATTGTGCGTGATATTGAATGGTTTGCAACAAGTGCAAATGAAGCGTTGGAGAATAATAATGGTTTTGCGCTTGGAGTACTGCTCACGCACCAAGGTAGTAAAAATACCGACAAAAACGATTTGGAAGAATTGATTGCCTTGCTTGAAAAATAAACTGTCAAAATTTCTTTTTTAATCGGAGTCGGCTTTTGCTACATCGTCCAACACGGGATAAGCGGTTCAGGATTGGCACTCATTTTATAAAATAATGTGTGTGCCAATCCTTCTCCCAAATTCGTTTCCCTTTTATTTCAAATACATCAATGATTAGTGTGTTTAAAATAATTGAGAAGTGTATATCAAGTTTAACAAATTAAATCGGGAAACGAACTTCGCTTATCCCGATACGTTATATGAAATAATGAAAAATTCTTTTTGCCCTACTGGGCAAAATTAATCGGGACAAATTTATTTTTAAAATTAAAATATTATGAAAAAAATCGCAACTATCGTTTTAGTTATTGTGCTTTTAATCGTAGCTGGCACATTATCATTTTTAATATTTAACAAGCAAAAACCAAATAACCAAATTTCTTTAACTGGTATTGATTCATCACAAATCAGGCCGGAAATAAAAATTTATCTTGATGAATTATACGACAGCGAAATTACATCAATAGAACACACAACCGATAGTATAGAGGAAAGCACAAGAAGGTTTCCTGATAATCCTAAAATTTTTGAAGCTGGCAGATTTAAAGTTGTTCTTAATAATGACGGCGATAAAAAAGTAATGATTTTTCAAACCGAAGAAAAAGTAGGCCATATCGCGCCAGTTATTCCCGGTAAAACTGATGTTGGCGGCTATGTTGAAATTCAAAGAAATCCAGAAAGTGACAATTCCGAGGATATAGCGCATACGACCCAAAGTATTGAAAATCAAGATAAATTAAACAATATTGCTGATTTAAAACTAAATGAATTTGAACTGGATTATTTAATTAGAATATTGTACAAAAAGTTTGAAAAACCATTGACTGATGAGCAGGCGCAAAATTTAAATGAAATTAAAGATTATGCCCTGGCGATTAAATTTAGTGGCAGGGATGGCATAACCCAATATCATAATAGTTTGGTTAATGAATTAAAAAAATAAATTTGTCCCGATGAATAATTCGCTAATCGCGAATTAAGAATTTTTCATTACATCATATAACAGCGTGTATGCGGTTCGTGCTTGGCTCCGCCAAATACTCGCCCATATCCGCCTAAATCGGCGGACATCGCATACACGCGAACGTTAGGCGAAATTTAAATCCTCACTTAACCCATTCAATTTATGAAAAAATATTTACTAATAGCATTTATCTTTTCCGCATTAGTATTGTTGATAGTTTTCGTATTTTTTAAGAAGGACTCTTTATCAAAAAAATCTGCCACGCCACTAAATAAAGAAATTCTTATTGAGTCATGTCACCAAACGGGTGGTACTTGGAAAGAAGAATCTAATCCTTGCGAACCTACTTGCGACTATCAACGTAAAAAATTAAAAGGTGAGAAGCTCACTTGTATTGCTCTGGTAGTGCCTAATTGCGAATGCGAAAAAGATAAATGCTGGAATGGATCAAGTTGTGAGCCACTTTAACCGGATTTAAACATCGCCTAACACGGCATATACGGTTTCATTACATTACACCCATATTGCTATTGCAACATCGTATATGCCGAAACGTTAACTCAAACAACAAGCTTGGGAGAAAGATATTCTCCCAAGCTTGTTGAGACAATTTGAGAGGTTTCTACTTTAGAGCGTAGCGCACATTGACCGTCACCTCGATTTCTTGCGAACCAGCCTCGATAGCTGGCGCTGATTCAGCCACCATAGCATCACCGCCCATGCCTAGACCAAGGCTCTTGGCATACATCGGAATCGGTGAACCATATTCGTCAATAGCCAGAATTCTTCCTAATGATATGCCACTTTCTTTAGCCAGACGTTTGGCCTCAATTTTAGCTTTGGCAATCGCTTCAGCTTTGGCCAAGAGACGCGCGCCGGCCGGATCGTCCAATTCAAAACGCAATTGCGAAACATTATTCGCACCGTTAGTCACCACGCCGGACAACAAAGTGCCGAGATTTTTTTGTTCAAAATCACGCACAGTTACCTCGACAGTATTGTTAAAACTATAACCGACAATATCAGCCGGTGGACAAGGTTGCGGTTCGGCCAACCCAAAAGTCGGGGCACCAGCAGAACCACCGCTTGTGGCCAGACCAATACTAACGACCCCGCGGTTACCACAAGCATAACTTTGATAGCGAGGTTCCATCGAATAACCAGTGGTTTTAATGTCTTCTTTTGGTACACCCTGCTTTTTTAGAAAAGCTACGATCTTATTTGATCGATCGTCGTTATCTTTTTTCGCTTTGGCAATATCTTTTCCACCCTCGGTTTTAATCGAATAAGAAAAGCGAGCGACATCCGGCTTGGCAATGACTTTACCAATACCAGTAATAGTGATCGCCGGACTATTCAAGGCCGTGGACTTGGCGTAGGCATCGGCATAAATAAAAACTCCCACCGCTCCAACGATCAAGGCCAGAGCCTTGATGCCAGTGACAATCATTTTAATTTTTTCTTCTTTGTTCATTTTTTTATTTTTTATCCGCTGAAATAAATTTATTTATAAATTTAGCTTGATTATTTCACCGAAGTTGTTATTTTAATACCTTTCGACTTTTGAACGCAAAGTGATCTTAACCACCTGCGGATCTATTTTAATTAATTTGACATAGGCCGGATAAGAGATATTGTCATTTTTAATTTGAACATCTTGCCAGCCCGCCTCGGCTTTAGGTAAGTCAATTATAGCCTTGACTTGACCGGAATCAAGACCGCGCAAGTCTTTTTCATTACCCGTCACTGTCACCTTGATACTTTGAGGACTAACTTGCTCCACCACCAGATTTTCTCTGATGAATCGAGCTTCAATCGGCACCGACAGGGTCTTGGTCACTGTCCCGCCGGAAAAAACATAACTAAACCAAAAAATAAAAGCCAACGAAACCGAAACAACTTTCATCCAAGTATTGCGAGCTAAAAAATAATGCCAAAAACCAGTAGTCAAATGGGTGTTAACCTTGATATGATCGCTAATTTTAACTCTCAATTCATCGACAGAAGTTATCAATTGTAACTTACCATCTCGAGCAATCGAGATATCACCTCTTTCTTCGGAGACAATCACCGCCAGAGCGTCAGATCTTTCGGTGATACCGGCCCCAGCCCGATGACGAGTCCCCGCCTTATCAAAACTCTGATAATTTTCGGCCAGAGGCAAGTGAACTCCAAAACGATAGAGACGATTGTTGTCGATAATGACTGCGCCATCGTGACCCGGACTGGAAGTGTCAAAAATACTCAAAAGAAGCGGTGAACTGACTTTGCCGTCTAAAAGCCAACCTCCTTCGACTAAAGTATCAAGCGGATAGTCACCCGGAAAAACCAACAAAGCGCCAATCTTTTTCTTGGACATAATATCGACCGCTCGCATCACCGCTAACGAAACTTCGTCGGAAATAGTTTTTTTCTTTTCCCAAACTATTTTTTGACCGGAAATAAAAAACCAATCAAAAAAACGTCGCAGATCTCGTTGAAAAATAATCGCCAGAAAAAAGATGGCGAAGGTCAAAAAAGGTTGAAAAATCTGTCGAGTCAAGCCTAAATCAAACTTGGTCGATAAAAAATAGATGCCCGAAATCAAGACAATCGCGTAAAAAATAAAATAGGACCGAGTCTGCCGAATAAAGATCAAGGCAACATAAAAAAGTGAAGCAACAATTAAAACGTCTAGAAAATCCTTGAGTTCAATCAAAGATAGGAAGTGAGATAAGTAATTCTGGTAGTAAGCCATAAATGAAAAACTGGGCTATTGGCCCTTTAAAATAGTAATACGTGCTCAAAAGAGCTTTTCTTTCAGGGCTATTTTAGCACAAAGGATATTTTCTGACCACTATTTCTCCCCCAGACCGCAAGATGATATACTAGAGAATAAGCCGATTAAAAAATTATGTCTCAAATAAAATCTATTATCGCTCGGGAAATTCTTGATTCTCGTGGCTACCCCACCGTCGAAGTTGACCTAACTTTGGCTGATGGTTCTTTTGGTCGCGCCTCGGTCCCCTCCGGCGCTTCTACCGGCTCGCACGAGGCGATCGAATTGCGCGATGGCGACCAAAAACGTTATCACGGCAAAGGTGTCCTCCAAGCCGTCGAAAATATCAACCAAGAATTGACCGGCGCCTTGACCAGTCAAGACTTTGATCAAAACTCCCTCGATACTAAAATGATCGACCTTGACGGCACCGCCAACAAAAGTCGCTTGGGCGCCAACGCCATTTTAGGGATATCGTTAGCTTTTGCCAAAGCAGTCGCCCAATCACAAAAAATTCCTCTCTATCAATACTTCGCCGATTTAGGCGGGACATCATTACCTTTTAAATTACCTAGACCACTGATGAATATTTTAAACGGTGGACAACACGCCACCCACTCGACCGACCTGCAAGAATTTATGATTATACCGATCAGCGCTCCTAATTTTCATGAAGCTTTACGTTATGGCGCCGAAACTTTTCAAGCTTTGAAAAAAATCCTTGAAGCCAGAGATTTGCGAACAACAGTCGGCGATGAGGGCGGTTTTGCCCCAACTCTAACTTCTAATGCCGAAGCGATCGAGATTATTTTAGAGGCGATTAATTCTGCCGGTTTTAAACCGGGTCAAGATATCGCGCTGGCCATCGACGTCGCCGCTTCCGAACTTTACCTTGACAACAAATATCATTTAAAAACCGAGAATCGCCAGTTGACGAGTGAAGAAATGGTCGCTCTATTTGAAGATTGGATTGATAAATATCCGATTATTTTGATCGAAGACGGTCTAGCCGAAGATGATTGGGCTGATTACAAATTGATGACCGCCAAGCTGGGAGGAAAAATACAAATTGTCGGTGACGATCTCTTTGTCACCGATCCTGTTCGCCTGCAAATGGGCATCGATCAACAAGTCGCGACGAGTATTCTAATTAAACCAAACCAAATTGGCACCGTCACCGAAACGATCAAAACAATCCAACTGGCTAAGAAAAATAATTATCAGACCATCATTTCTCACCGCTCGGGCGAAACCGAAGACACCACCATTGCCGACTTGGCTGTCGGTCTCAACGCTGATTATATAAAAACCGGCTCGCTTTGCCGGTCAGAAAGAATCTGTAAATACAATCAATTGCTTCGCATCGAAGAAGAATTGGAGAAAAAATAGACCCGACGTCGCTTGTTGCGCGTGACGCCGGGTCTTGGGGAGTGAAAGCCTGATCTGGTCTCACTGCCCTTTTTCAACTTTCGTTTTTGGTGGCGTGAAAATCATCGCCACCAAACTTCATTCGAGAGCAGTCGGATGCTCGAGATATGATTTGGCTTTGTCCGCCAAACAATACCGACCACCCGACAGATCGTCGATAAAACCATTGGAGACCAACCATTGCCAGTTGATCTCGATGATCTCGACAAATTGACCGATATCGAGATTGCGCACTCGTCTCAGTTCGTCAAGCAAAAACGATTGCCAAGAAAAAAAGGCGTGAATCGCGCACAACAGATCAAAGCGATGGTCGCACAGATCTTCGGCAATCTTTTTTTCTCGCCAACCAGCCAACGAGACGACATTGGCTGGCAAGATCTTTTCAGCCAAATCAGCCTTGGGCTTAGCCTGTCCACTTTTCGACTTAGACGGCGGAAACATCCGTCTCGACCCCTTGGCGCTACCGGGCCAACGTCCTCTAAAGAACTTCATAGGTTGTCCTCCTTTCTGCCAGTATTATAACATTTTAAACAAATTTAGGCAAGAAAAAAGTCCAGTAAAAACTACCTCGTTTCTTTGTTTTTTATCTGGAGTGATTCGTCCAATTCATAAATTACCACTCCACCATTAGGGATTTCAAAATCAATGATCGCTTCGTCGGCGATATTTTCCAAGTATTTAGCTAGAGCCCGTAAACTATTATGACTGGCCACAACCAAACAATTTTTGCCAGCTCGCAATTCCGGTTCGATAGCATTTTTATAATAAGGCACCACTCGCTCGTAGACATCTTGCAAACTTTCTCCTCCTTCCGGCTTGCCGGTCCAACTGCGACGTAAACGCCGATATTCTTCCTCGCCATATTTTTGTTTGACAGCACCCTTGTCTAAACCTTGCCAAACGCCGTAATTTCTTTCATCAAAAGCTTTGTCAATTTTAATATCGGCAATGTCTGGCCGATTTAAATATTTCAAGACCAATTCGGCCGTATTTTTGTTTCTGACTAGAGGTGAAGTAAAAACCAAATCAATTGGCTCGGCCATTAATTTATCGGCAATAATCGAAGCTTTTTCGATTCCTTCTTCACTCAAAAGCACATCGGTCCAACCGGTAAATTTATTTTCCTTGTTCCATTGCGACTGCAGATGTCGCAATAAGATAAGCTTTGCCATAATGGACTAGATTGTAACAATTTTAATCAGTTGAAACAACCACCAAACGCCAGCGACCAAATTGATCACGAGCGAAGCGCCACTGCGAATAATTTTCAGCCTTTAAAATTCTAGCGATTTTAGTTTTTTGTCCGACTCCAAATTCCAACCAGATTTGCCCCTTGGGTGCCAAATATTTTTTAGCCGAGGCCAAAAAAGACCGAATAATATCCAGACCATCGGCACCAGCCCACAGAGCAGAAGCTGGTTCCCACCGGAGCGTAGTCCTTTGAACTTTACTACCTCGTCCTTGTTTGGCAACATAGGGCGGATTGGCCAGAATCAGATCAAATCGGCCAGACAAACCAGAAAAGATATCGGCTTTTTTGACTGAAAACCTGGTCGGATCAAATCGATTCAAGCGTAAATTTTTTTTGATTTGACGGAGGCAATGATCTTCTACATCAGCCAAAGTCACTTTGGCCTTCGGACAATTTTTTAAGACCGCCAAACCGATGCAACCAGAACCGGAAAAAATATCCAGAATCTTGACTTGTCGCTGACCAATCTCTCCCACCACTTGTCTGACCCAAAATTCAGTTTCCTCTCGCGGAATCAATGGTCGTTCTGATAGATCGATTTTTACGCCTAAAAATTCTCGCCAACCAATAACATAATCCAGTGGTTCACCTTTGACCAACCTCTCTAGATCGGCAAAAAAGGCCGGTGTTTCGATACCATGGTATTTATCCCGCAATAACCAATTTTTGTCTCTCTGATTCATTTTTAACATCAAAAAATTAGGTATCTTTTTCCTAACTAAATTTTTTAACCTTGCGCAGCGCGACTGGCGCGAGCAGAGCAAAAATTCAGCAGAATTTTATGTGTGTTAAAAAATTTAGTTAGGAAAAAGATCATGAAAACCGCATCGAATCACGCCATTTTTCATAAAGCGCCTTGGTCGCCTCCAGATCACCGACATTATAACGAGCAATATCCAAGTACTGTTTATTGGCAAAAAGTTCGGCCACATTATCACCGGAGACACCATCAGCCTTAGGACTTTTAATCCCGAGCGCTCGACACCATAAGTGCAAACTCCCCTTGGACCGTGAAGCGCCATAAAAACTAAGCTGATCAAACAAATCGATATGAACCGCGCCAAAACGCTGACTACTCAAATAACGATTAGACATCAAATCTTTGGAAATTTTTACACCATTGACCATTGAACGCACCATCAAAAAAGGTACATCAAAAGCCCGACCATTAAAACTGATGAATTCACTATAACGCTTGGCTCCTTCCCAAAAATGCTCCAGCATTTCCTTTTCGGACATCGGTTTAAATTTAATTTTACCAGCCTCCGAGTCTTCGGCCGGCTGATTAGGCGCTTGATAATACACCACGCCCTGATCTCGATCATAGTCCAGAACACCAATCGCCACGACTTGACCAGTCAAAGGCGAAAAGCCCAAACCATTTTTTATTTTTGTCAATTCTCGGTCGTAATCTTCTTCCGATTCGAAACCTTCTTTAATCCATTTGGTTAAAATTTCTTGCGTCGTCTCGTCTAGCTCATCAAAATTTTCCCCGACGGTTTCAATATCAAAAACTAATTTACCGGTGCTCATATTTTTTTATTATTAATTAGTAAAAAAGAACCGATGATCCCTGCCGTTTCGGCTCGAAGAGTAAAATCGGAAACTTTAGCAATAATCAAACCTCGATTTTTAGCCCACTTTATTTCTTCATCAGTCCAACCACCTTCCGGTCCGATAAAAATCGCTCGCGCCACTGCTTGATCAAAAAAATCTGGCCGGAAGTCCATTCCCGATTGATCTAAAAAAATAGCAGTAGTTTCCGTCGACAAATCAGCTAGAGCCGTTTCCAATTTTACGACGGGATCGATGGCTGGCCTGATCACTTGTCCGGATTGTTCGCAGGCTTCTTTAACAATTTTTTCCAACCGATCTTGACGCAAGCCTAATTTGACAGTCCGCTCGGTCACTATCGGCACAATTCTCCCCACACCTAATTCTGTCGCTTTTTGAGCCACCAATTCAAAATTTTCTTTTTTTAAAATGGCACAAAATAAACTGGTCTCAAATTTTTTTTCGGTCTTAGCCGATTTGGATTCAACAATTTTTACTTTTAAAGAGTCTCGGCCCAATTTAGTGATCGTTACCACTGCTTCCTGACCAGTCGAATCAACCAAAGTGACCCGATCACCCACCCTAAGACGCAAAACGTTTCTAATTTGAGAAATCATTTCCTGATCGTCAATCTGAATCGGTTGTGAGGCTAAATCAAAATCACCTAAAAAACGATGTATTTTCATGATGATCATATCATACCTGAAAATTCCTAATTTAAAAAATAACCTAAAAAACGGACAGGGAGTCCGTTTTTTAGGTTATTTTTTCTTGGCTTCAGGAGCGGTTTTGGTCACAGGCTCAGCTGTCGGAACACTGTCATCATTCATTACCGGGCCAACATTGATCAATTTACCCGTCTTTTCGCTATAAAGAAAAGCTTTGCGGGCCTCGGTATAAATCAAGAGCTTATCGCCATTTTCAGCACCGGCAAAAAAAGGTTGCTGGGCTTTCAAAGAAGCGGCGTCTTTCACTGTCGCTAAAACTGGTTGTTCACCGGTCGGCAAAACAATCAAGCGACCGATTTTTTTAACCAGACTGGCAATTTCTTTAGTATCATCTTGTTTTCCAGGAGCAGAGGTATTCCCCTTTTGATAATAAGTATAGCCGGCAAAACCAGCCAGAGCGAGCAGGGCTAAAACCACAATCGCGATAATTAATTTACTGCCACGAGATTTATTATTTGAACAAAAACTGCAACCACAATCCTTTTTCCCAGAACAAATTTCCGCTGAATTTTTCATATTTTTCAATTATTAATTTAATAAAATGATTTTAAATTAAAACTATTTTTTTGACAAATTTGACAAATTAGAAAGAAGTACAGAGGGATTATCTCAGAAAATTAGATCAAAATCAATATCAGTAACAGAATGATAAAACCGATAGTGGAAAAAATCAGTTTCGGATATTGTCGACGAATCTCAATAAAAGTGTTCAGGCCCAAAGCCATTAAAGCCAGTAAAAGCAGAAACTTATAATAAAGCGAGCTAACCAGCAAGACATTATGCAAATCGAAAGACTTAGATTGCTTCATCAGAGAATACTGTTGAAATAAAGTTGGCTTAATCACTGGTAAATTTGCCCCATCGATATCGGTCGAGACGATATTTCTATTAATTTCTAAACTTTCCCCTTGACTTTGATTATTAGCAACACTGGGAACCAAAGAGACTGATAATGGAAACATGAAGATAACTCCAATAACAAAGATTTTTATTACTATCGATGTAATAATATAAAAAAGAATTCGAAAAGGGTTGAGGGCGTGTGGTTGGAAATTATTTCCACGATGAGGAATGAACAAATTTTTAATATTTACTTTCTTTCTAGGCATAAAAACAATAATTAAAAAATAAAGTGATTAATATAGACCAATACTTAAAATGATACCATGATCAAACATCAAGTCCAAGATCAGAAATCAACAAGCTCTGTTAATCACTTTTAAATTTTCTAGGGTCGCCACAATTGGATAACTTCCGCAATAAACACTCTTCCCTCTTTGTCGTCGGTCCGTCCGATGATTTTAATTTTTGAGCCGTTTTTCGGTCTGGCTCCACCTAGCCAATCAATATCTTCTCCTATCACCAACCAATCTTGACCGTTAAAATCACGGACCAATAGATTCTTTTGATCGGCGACCGCGATAATTTCTCCACCCAACAGACCCTTGTCTGGATTTGACCACAATTTCAAATTAGCCGAATTAAAGTTCTGATAATGAGGAATCAAGCGGGCGGAAAAATTTTCCAATTCATCACCCCAACCGATAAAATAAGAAAAAGAACCGATGAAAAAACTTAGAGTCAAAATCACCCCGATTAATTTAGGCGTTTTTAACTGATAACCCCGTCGAGTCAACTCTAGATTATGAGAGGCCAGCCAGACCGTAACCAAAATTACCACCAACCAAAACAGGGGCAGACTGGATAAAATATCGCTGACGCTCAAACCCATGACCGAACTATAAAGTCGCCAATCATTTTGGGCTAAATAAGAAATCGCTACCGACAAAACCAAACTGCCGACAAAAACCGCTCCGCCAAAAATCACCCACCAGACCCAATCCACCAGCAAGATCTGCCAACGAGGCTTGGGATGTAGAGACTCGGTTTTTATCTTGGTGATAATTTCATTTTTTAGATCATTGGTCATGATTTTATTTTATTGATTACTAAGACCTTTTTGTTCAGCTAATGTTTTTAATTTCTTTTTAGCACGATTGATCAGTGTCGCCACCGTACCCAGCGGTTTTTTCATAATATCGGAAATTTCTTGATAATCTTTTTCTTCCAAAAAACGGAGAATGATCACCGCTCGATAATCCCCAGACAACTCGTCGATCAAAAGACGAACTTGAGAACCAAATTCCTGACGCCCAATTTCTTTTTCCAAATCCAATTCATCGGCCAGCGACGACCAAAAACCATCATCGGGATCGACAGCGGTCATCGGTCGAGAACGACTTCGACGCCAGTAATCGATCACTTGATTATGGGCAATTCGATAAATCCAAGAAGAAAATTTCAAACTGTGGTCAAAATCGTTAAGATTGCGATAAATTTTAATGAAGATTTCTTGCAAAATATCTTTAATTTCATCTTCATCCACTCTGGTTAGCCGACGAATATAGCGAGCGAGAGCTTCGTTGTAACGATCAATAATCACGCCGAAAACTTCTGAGTTGGCCAGAACCAACGGGATTAAATCTTCATCTTTTTTCTTTGCCACTTCTGTTGTTAGAAGGCTACTCATATCAAAAAAATCCTACCGCAAAACTGACCAGAGATCCGGACTGCTTTCACCATCGACTTTAAACAAAGCTACCCCTTTCAAGCCGTATTTTTTGGCCATAGTTACTTTTTGAGCAATCGCTACCGGATCAGAAAAAGACACCACCCGCCATTTACCATCTTTCAAGTAAGTAAAACCTAATTCACCGGCTTTATTGCGAGTGGGAGTAGCTTGATAATCACGAGCCAAATCCAACATCGTCTGATAAGTCAAAGCTTTTAATTTTTTGTAAGTATAAGAACCGTTTTTTTCCGTCACTTCATAAACATAACCATAATTAGCCACTCCCAACACAATTTTATTGGCCGGAATTTTATTAAGAGCGATATTGATAATTTTAGCTACCCATTCAGCATCAGCCACCGGTGCATAATAACCATCTCGACTCTTTCTCTCGTTTAAACGCAAATCAATCGTCGTCTGATCATAAGCCATCAAACGCACTTCATCGCAAACTTTGGCTAAAACCACATAATCATTGGCAAAACGAATATCATCGGGAATCTTGTCAAAGCGCGAGGCATCGGGGGTTCGAGGCTCAATCGTGCAGATTAAAATTTTCTTCTCGGCGTGAAGTTTAGCCGACAATTCCGTCAAAAATTTAGAAAAATAGGGCATCGTCTCGGCCATCTTGCCTTCATAGTCAATATCAATACCGTCAAAATTATTACTCTTAACCAAAGCCATAATCGAAGCAATATGGGCTTGACGTTTTTTAACATTATACAGACCTTGGTGGATCGCCCTTTTGGTCGCTTGATTGTTGCCATACCACAAAATCGACGGCACAACTTTAACCCCCTGTGTTCGAGCTTGCTTGAGTAAATTTACCCAAGACTCTTGTTTTAATTTTAGCGGATCATAAATCGTCCCATTCAATCTGACTTCATAAGAAAACGGGCTGATTGTCTTTATTTGTTTCAAATGATCAGAAGTTTCTTGGATGGCCACTGTTTTTTTCCAATACGGCACCCAGACCGCCAACGAAAAATCGCTGGTCGCTAAAACCGACATTGGCCAAAACACGACCAGCGCCAATAGAATCAGGCTTGTTTTTGAGTAAAACTTCATAACCTTAATTTAATCGATTATACCATAAAAAATTATATTCTGATAGCGCAAATACCAATAGATGTATAGCTATATAATTTCAACTCTAATTTTCCTCTCTTTCTCAAATTGTTTTCAATTTTGAAAACAATTTATAACATCCGTTTACGACCGTAAACAGATGTTATAAATAGATACTCGCTAAAATGATTGAATTTTAAAGTCTTTTAATCTAAGCTAAAGTTATGAATAAAAAAATCACCAAAATAATCAGCTTGGCAGAAAATCTGATTGGCACGCCCTATCACTATGGTGCCAGCACGAGCGACCAAACCATTTTTGATTGCTCCAGTTTTATTCAATATATTTTTAAAACTGGGGCAGAAATTGAATTACCAAGAAGCGCGATCCTCCAAGCCGGCGACGAACAAGGTCAAGAAATCGATCCAAGCCAGCCGGAAAATTTTCAACCCGGCGATCTGTTGTTCATGCGTGGCTCTCAAGGTCATTATCGAGATGAATTTTTTAATGATCGACCAATCGACATCGGCCATGTGGCTCTGTTTATTGGCAACGATGAGATTATCCATTCAGCCGGTGGTGAAAAAAATAAGGTAATAAAAGAATCGGCCAAACAGTTTTATAAAAAAATAAATTTTGTTAAAAGATTTATCATTTAAATCTACAAACCCAGAGCTTTAAGAAAATCGGCTTTTTCTTTACTCAACAAAAACCGCGATTGACCCGGCTTCAATCGGCCCAAAGTAATATCCATGATTCGTATTCTTTTTAAACTTTCAACTGTCAAGTGAGCGCCGGCTAACATCCGACGGATTTGATGTTTCTGACCACTGGTCAAAATAATGTTCAAGGTATGTTTATCGATAATTTCTACTGTCTTAGCCGTTAATTTCTGACCTTGACTGTTGACTCCGGTTTCCAAAGTTTTTTTCATGACCGGCACAATGTTTTCCCGCACCGTTATCAGATATTCTTTTTCATGTTGAAAACGCGGGTGAAGCAGACGTTCGGTTACTCGTCCATCATTGGTCATCAAAATCAGGCCTTCCGAGTCCTTATCAAGCCGACCAAGAGGAAAGATACCGGGGTATTTTTTCGCTAAATCAATCCCCCTCTCCCCGGCGCGCGGTGAATGAGTAACCAGTCCGCGCGGTTTATAAAAAGCCAAATAGACCAGTTCGGCCGATGGCAATTTTATCTTGGCCGACAAAACTTCTACTTGATCATCTTGATTGATTTTTTGTCCTAGAATTGCCCGACGTTTATTGATTAAAACCAGACCAGCTTCGATCAAGTGATCAGCTCCCTTTCTGGTCGCCACTCCCAACAATTCCAAATAACGATTAATCCTGATTGGAAATTCCATGTTTTCAGTCATATTAAAATTATCTTAGCAGTCTGACACAATTACAACAACTTTCCCCTAGGAGTCTCCTAGGGGAAAGTTGTTTAACTAAAAAATCCCGCCGAGGCGGGGTTCTTTAGTAGGCTTTAGACAATGATAGCAAGTCTTGCGACAAACCAGCAAAACCTAAAACCTTTGTTCACTATACTCTTCAGATCTAGATTGTCAATAAAGTTATCCACAACCTAAAATTAGTAGACAGAAAAAATTGACTGTCAAATAATTGTACAGTAACAAAATGCCCCACCTCGCGAGGTGGGGCATTTTGTTACTTTCTCAACAATATCTTACTGCGAGAAGTTTTAGCCTTGAAATATTTCTTGGCAAATTTTTCGGCTGATTCTGGATTAAAGAAACAGCAACTGAACACGTCAATGAAAGCCCGATCCCCTTGCTTATCATCAAAATGCAAAGTAATCGAAGAAGTCTCGATAAACTGAAAAGCTGAGTAGCCTTCCAATGAACCCTCGGCGAATTTTTCTACCCGCGTCGGTCCATGAGCCTTCATTTTTAAAAGATCCACCAATTCTTTGACGAATTGTTTAATCGCTTGTGGCGACTGGATAAGCTGATGATCGCAGCCCGCTAAATCAATTGAAGCGAGCAAACCCCATGCCCGAGCCTTTTTATACTCCTGGCGCAAAGTTTTTATATCCATTCTATTTTACTGTTAATTATCAACTCCCCAGCCTTACCCATCTGCCTGGCCGACCAGCCCCGGTTTTTGGTAGGTATCTGGAAATCGAATATATTATAAATCAAAAGGCGGTCAAATGTAAAGAGTGGACAAAGAAAAAACCAACTAGGGATTCATTTTTATCACCACACTCTTTTGAAATCTATTTAATAAAAACCTTTCTCCACAACCAGACAATGAGCAAAATACCGACAATTGTCCAGACCACACAAGCCAAGGACATAAGCGGGCTAAACCCAAAAGCTGATCCATATGGATAACCAAGACCATACATCATAATGAGTCTATTATACTCCCCAATTCAAATAAGTCACTGTCAGTTGTAAGATAGTTGCAAAAGATACCCATAGCAAGTAAGGAATTTGAGCATAGGCAACCCAACGAACATGAGGATAGATTGCCACCATCGCCCAGATCAAAGTGCCTAAAACTAGCAAGATGTCTATTCCGGCTAATAAATTGCTCTTTAAACCAAATTGGATGGGAGTAAAAATTAGGTTAAAAACCAGATTGAGAATGAAAGGTAAGACAACAATCAGGGCAATTTTTCTTTGCAGTGCTAAATAAAAAACCCAACCGAAAGACATGGCGATGATGGCATGGAGAACAGTCCAAACTGGTCCGAAAAGCCAAGCCGGTGGCGCCCAAGAAGGTTTGATCAAAGTTTGATACCAATTATAAGTCGTCATCTTGCTTAAATTATAAACTTTTTTTAATCTTCCAACAATAAGCGCGCAATGCGTAGATCATCATAAGAATAAGCACCACCCATTTTTTCGAAAACTGGCAGTAAATTCCGAGTTTTTAATTCTTTAAAAACTGTTTGAATTTTTGGTAAAGCTTTGGTCAAAACTGGCGATGGTAAACGTTTTAATTCGGCTGGTTTGAGTTGATTTTGCAGAACCAATCTTTCTAAATGACTAAAGATCGTGCTTTCAGCTAATTTCCTTTTTTGAGCAATTTGTTTCAGAGTTTGATCTTGGCGCCACAAAGCCAGAGTCTCATCGAGAGTATCGATTTTATTTTTTTTAATTCGCTGGTGATTTATTACCGGCCTTGATTTCTCATCCGCCTCATTTTTTACCGGCCACTGACCACCACTAGCCAAAATAAAGTTTCGCTGCATTTTTTGCAAATCAACCATCGGCATTTTAGTAAAGGTTTCTTCGCCCACGACCGACTGCTGACAAAAATTACGATCGATCGATAGGACTTGGGGATGCACCGCAAAAGCTTTTTGATTCCAACCAAGAAGATGTAAACCAGCCAAAGATCGCACTCGCGACAATGCCACATAACCTTGACCAAACTCAAACACTTGCGACAAATCCATCACCGCCTCATCCAGACTCATACCCTGACTTTTGTGAATAGTAATCGCCCAAGCTAGACGCAGAGGTAATTGGGAGATTTGAGCCAAAGCTCGACCATTTTCCTCTACCGGCCAAGCCATTGACTCCACTTCAATCCGCCGACCATCTTTAGTTTTGACAATTGGACGACCGCTAAGTTTGGCAAAACCAATCACTTCGCCCAAAGTGCCATTAACAAAACCGAGTCGTTGATTATTTTTAGTAAACATTACTCGTGCCCCAATTTTTAACTCTAGGCGTTCTGGCGATAAACAACTTTTTTTAAGCGTAATGACTAAAGCTTCCCGACCTTCGCTCTTCATCGTAAAAATCCGGACCGAGCCAGAAATTTTATTTAATTTATCGAGATTAATTTGATCGACATTCAAGTTATGAGAAAAAAGTTTTGTCGCTTCGGTCGGCACAGTATTTGGAGTTACCAAGCGTGAAGCCACAATTTCTTGTTCCAACACTCCTACCGTCTCGGAACGAATAGCCGACAAAACCGCTGAAAACTGTCGATCGGCCTGACGATGTTGCTCGGTCAAATAACAAACAATCAGACCGGCTCGTGGCCAAACTGGTGAAGAAAAAGAAAAGTGGCTAGTGGATTGTTCAATCGTTTCTAATTCCAGAAATAAATCAGTCGGCGCCGGTTCCTGACGATCAACAATTGGTGGTAATTGAAAAAAGTCACCGACTAACACCACCTGCAAACCGCCAAACGGCGCTGACACCCCTTTGACTTCGCGACAAACCGCTTCGACCATCGTCAAAGTATCAGCCGAGATCATCGACACTTCGTCAATAATCAAGACTTTAGTTCGTCGAATTCTTTTAACCAGATATTCGCTCGTCGCAATTTTTTCAAGATCATATTTAGTTAATTTTTTTTTGATGCCGATCCCGCTCCAAGAATGAATCGTCATCCCACCGATATGAGTAGCGGCAATACCGGTCGAAGCAGTAATGGCCGTCTCAATTCCCGCTCGACGTAAATAATCAACATAATCATTAACCACATAAGTTTTACCCGAACCCGGCTCACCAGTCAGAAAAACATTGGCTCCAGTTTTCAGAATATTTAAAGCGGTTTTTTGAGTCATTGAGGTATTATAGCAAGACCTAAGTCTTCGGGTTTGTTTTCGACCATTCGATCAATTGGCCAGCCCGACGTTCCATTTTATCAGCCGATCTGATTAGACGAAGATTTTTTTTAGGGACCAAGGAAAAATGTTTCCGTTCATCTAGTGTTTGAGCGATAAAAAACAATTCTTTTTCCGCCGTAATCCAATCCTCACCCAATTTTTTGAGATTAAAAGGTGCGGAATAAGCACGCAAGGTTTTCCGACCAGTCTGATCATCGGAGTATTCATGAAAATAAGACAGAACTAATTCCCGAACAGTTTTATAAATCGGATCCCGCCAGCGCAAAACCGAATGATTGGTTTTACTGATCGCCCCCCAATAACCGTTTCGTTGATAGAGAGCAATCACATGGTCTAAGTCGCCCGGCGCTTTTAAGTCGACCAGCCACGGTTCTTCGCCTCGGAGCCAGAGCGCTACGCCGGCCACCAACGCCCCCTCCAAGCAATGCATTTTTTTAGCTTTCAACACTCGTCGAGGCGACATATAAGTTTCGCCCGTTTTTTCATGGTTGAAAGGAAAAGAATCGAGAAAAGCTTGGATTTTCATCGGGGTGGTTAGTCTTTTCAAAACCGCTAACTCCTTTTTATTCAGACCCAACATAGCTTTATTTTACTTGGTTCAACGAGACTTGTCGAAGACGTATTTTACCACTATCCCCGAAAATACTAGCCTAAAACAAAAATTTAAGTTAGAATGCCAACGCTTACTAAATTAAAAACAAGAAAAATGGCTAGAAAAAAATACGAACCTTGGGGTTTCAAATTAAAAGTCAAAAGATCGAGCGCCGGACTCGGTCTCTTTGCTGATGAACCGATTCCTAAAGGTGCCTGCATCATTGAATATATCGGCCGAGTTATTTCCGAAGCCGAGCAATACACCAGCAATAGCAAGTATCTGTTTGAAATCAATACCAAAATTACTATCGATGGCGCTACCCGCGCCAATACCGCTCGCTATATCAATCATTCTTGTCGACCCAATGCCGAAGTGGAACTTTACCGTCAACGCGTTTTCATTTTGGCTCGTCGCCAAATTAAACCTGATGAAGAAATCACCTATGATTATGGTAAAGAATATTGGGATGAGCATATCGGCCCCAAAGGCTGTCGATGCCTAAAGTGTCAAGAAAAGAAAAAATAACTCAACTAAAATCCCTCCGCTAGGCAAGGCCTAGCGGAGGGATTTTGATAATTTATGACAAATGCTTGGAAACCAATTTGGTCATTTCAAACATGTTGACCATACCCTTGCCATCAAAAACTTTCTTCAAGTTTTCATCGGCATTGATATTGCGCTTGTTTTTGGGATCTTGCAGATCGTGCTTCTTGATGTATTCCCAAAGTTTTTTGACCACTTCGGACCGAGGCATCGGTCCCTTGCCGACAACAACAGCTAGATCATCGCTGATCGTCATTGGCTTCATAAATGCAGAATTGGTTGGTGACATATTAAAATTATTAACTGTTAAATGCTAATGGTTCCATTATATCATAGTTTTTAAAAATCGCCTACACTTATCCCCTTAGGCCCGTTTAACGCCAGAAGCGTTCGGCATCGCCAGGAAAAAATTTGGTCGCCAAAACATAAATCGTATAAGTGATAAAAAAGGCGGCCAAGACATCGATGGTGTAATGCACATGAGCGAGCAAGACGACCACACCAAAAAAAATCGCCACGGCCGTAAAACTAATTCGCCAAAACAAATTGTTTCGACCAAAAATCAGAGCCATTAAAAATGGCGCACCGGTATGGCCAGAGAAAAATAGATCACCGCCGGCAGTAAAGAACCGCACCGAGCGGAGAGTATAATCAATATCCGCTTGGTCAGGAAAAGGCCCGAGTTGGGTTAAATTGATAAAAACCGATCGAATCAAAACAAATAAAGCAACACTTTTTAAAACAAAAGGGATCCGTTTGGGATCCGTTAGACAAAATAAACCAATAAAAGCCCAGAAAATAAATGGGCAATAGACTACTAGAAAATTCAAGTTAAAAACCGGTACATTGCTCAAGATAATATCGCTCACCGGATTACTGGCGCTTTTGGTGGCATGAGACACGGCATAAAAATTGATCAAAAAAACGGCCGACAATAAAACGACGCCGATCGAGAGAGACAAAAGGTAGACTCGATCCGTCAAGACGGCTTGGTAACGTTTTTTGACGACCTCAAAACTAACTTTCATTGAAGTAATGATTTTGGTTTTTTCTAACATATTATCCCATCCAAGATCTGATTTTCTTTTCTATTTTTCGCGCACTAGACGGACCAGAAAATAAATAGTCGTGGCGACAAACAATAACCACCACAACCAAGCCAAGCCAGCAAGATAATTAAAAAAATACAAGCCCAATAATATACCTAATGACAAAAGACAGATTTTGATCAAACCCATCTCCCACCATTTGAATGTCCAATCTCTTAAAATTCTCATGGTTTTTTTATTAAAACTATTAATATCTAACCACGGTTATATTATACCACGGTTATATTTTAAGAGTAGCTCGCTTCTAACTGATGAAGGTCAGGGCTTTACCGGTTTTATCGCCTCGGCCGGTTCGGCCAATCCGATGCACATAGTCATCATAAGTCGCCGGCAGGTCATAGTTGATCACATGGCTAACATCGGGGATATCTAGACCCCGGGCCGCCACATCGGTCGCCACCAAAATCTGACTGCGATTGTCTTTAAATTGATTGAGAGCTCGTTGGCGTTTACTTTGATTTTTATTACCATGAATGGCTTCGGCTTTGAAACCGCGCGCCATCAGCGTTTCCGACAATCTTTCTACACCAAATTTTGTCCGACCAAAAATTAGCACCTTGTTAAATTCCGGCTTTTTTAGCATTTGATGTAAAACTTCAATTTTATCTTCCCCTTTTTTCAAACGGACGACATCCTGATCAACGTTACAAGCCGTCTCCCCTTTTTTAACCGAAATCGTCACTGGCTCACGCAAAAATTCTTTGACCAATCCACCAATTTCCGAATTTAGGGTCGCCGAAAACAATAAGGTCTGACGATTAGGCGCCATGCCTGCCATAATAAAACGCATATCTTTAACGAAACCCATATCGAGCATCCGATCCGCTTCATCTAAAACAATCGTGCCAAAAGTGTCCAACCGTAAAGCTCGGCGTTCGATCAAATCTTTCAAACGACCGGGTGTGCCGATGACAAAATGAGCTCCCCGTCGCAAACTAGAAATTTGTTGACCAATCGAAGAACCGCCGAAACAGCAAGCCGAATAGAGGTGTAGGCTACCACGAAAATTTAAAAATTCCTCATTGATTTGCAGAGCTAATTCTCGCGTTGGCACGACGATCAAGACCTTTTCTTGCGAGCCAGTCATGACTTTGTTTAAAAGCGGAATAAGAAAAGCCGCCGTCTTGCCAGTACCGGTATTGGCAATACCAACGACATCAGTTTTTTCCAATACCGGCATAATCGTCTGATCTTGAATTGGAGTTGGAGTAATAAAACCTTTAGCGCTGATATTTTTCTTTAATTGTTCATGAATGGGAAAATCCGCAAACTGATAGGTTGGCGAATAAGCTTCAGTTGGAGTAATCGGCTGAGCTGATTTTGTAAAACGTGCCACATCGATCGACTGACCAAAGCCAGTTTTTCTCGAACGAACATTAGTGTTTCCGCCTCGTCGGGGGCGATTAAAACCACCGCGAGCAAAACGCCCTGAACCGGAGCCACCGCTCTGGCCGTAACTTTTTCTAAACATATTTTTCCTTCTAGTCTTTAGTTTTAAGAGATAAGCTGACTAGCATCTCTTAAGTTCCCAGAAGAATAAACAAATAAACACGAGGACAAGAGATATAACTTATGATTTAAGTATATTATACTTTCCAATTTTTGTCAACCTGCACACCAATTAAGCCATCACGTCTTTGTTTTTTATAGAAAAAATTAATAAAACTGATATTGGCTACACTAAACTATTTTAGTTAGACTAGTTTGTTTTGGACGCAAAAAACAATGGCTTAATTGGTGTGCAGGGTCAACCTAAAACGTCTTTTAAATGTTCGGCTGCCACAAAACCGGTCGTCCAACAGAGTTGGAGCGAATAGCCACCAGATTGACGATTGATATCGAGTAAATCACCAAGAATAAAAAGATTGGGATAAAGTTTCGATTGCATCGTGCGCGTGTCGATTTCCGTCAGAGCGACTCCTCCGTCCGATACCACCGCTCGATCAAAACCCATCAAGCCGGTAATCGTGACCGGTAAAGCTTTGAGTAGCTGGACGATTTTCTTGCGCTCTTCTTTGGTAAGACTGTGAACTTTTTTTTGCGGATCAAGCGTCAGGAGAGGTAAAAGCGCTTCGGCCGTGCCATGAGGCGCAATATCCTTAAAAACCGTTTTCAAAACTTTATTTTTATTGGCATCAAAAATTTTGATAATTTGTTTTTCTAATGAGCCGAGATCAGTATCCGGAAAAGCATCGATCGTCGCCGTGACTTGGCTATGTTCCAACATCTTTTTTACTTCCCGCGCACTGTTTAAAATTAACGGTCCCGACAAACCAAAATGCGTAAATAAAATCTTACCTTTCTTGGCGAAAGTTTTTAGTCCATCGGCAAAAAAAGTAATTTTCATAAACGACAGCGACACGCCGGATAATTCCTTGACCCACTCATCACTCACTTCCAACGGCACCACATCGGGCGAAGGTGTGCGCACCGTATGACCCAGCTCCGCCAACCACTTGAAACCATCACCGGTTGAGCCAGTTTCAGGGTGCGACACGCCACCGGTCGCTAAAACCAGCGCTCGACCACGACAGACAGATTTGTCGGCCAATTCTACCCCAATAATTTTCTGGCCTTCTTTTAAAATTTTTTTAACTTTAACCTCGGTCCGCACCACGACCCCACCATTTTTAAGATATTTAGCCAAGGTTTTAGTGACATCCTCCGCTTTTTGCGTATGAGGAAAAACTCGCGTGCGCGCCTCCACCACCAAAGGTAGCCCCAATCGCTCAAAAAAACTAAAAGTATCTTTGACCCCAAATTGGGCAAAAGGTGAAAATAAAAAATCTTGGGCCGAACCGTAAACCTGCAAAAATTCTCGGGTATCAAAAACGCCATTGGTAATATTACATCGACCACCACCAGTGATATTGAGTTTACGCCCAAGAGTGCGATTTTTTTCCAACAGCAACACCCGATAACCAAGCTCACCGGCTCGGCCAGCTACCATCAGACCAGAAGCGCCACCCCCGACCACAATAACATCATATTCATTTTTTAATCGATCTTGAGCCATATTTTGTGTTCAATATGATAGCACATCTCACAACAAAAGCCCCGATTTCTAGGCTTTTGTGGGTATTTTCAAATCCAAGAGCGACCTACCTAAGTTTTTTCAAAATTTAAGCAGGCAAAAAATTCACCCCGTAGCGAAAAATTCTGATTGGGGGGAAAATTCAAGAGCAAAAAGCAAACCCGCCAGCTGGCGGGTCAAGATTCAAAACTCAGGCAAGAAATTCAATCCGCCATCCGCCTCCGCTAACTGGCGGATGACGGAGGCGGACAAAATCAAACCCGCCTCCGCTCTCGCTTCGGCGAGGTAAAAACGATAATCATCGCTCGAGGAGAACAACCCGACAGACCGAGCTCCAGCTAGCGCCGAGCCAGTTCGCGCCCCGGCCCCACTCGGAGCCACTCCAGTACACATACGGCGCGAAGAGTAGAGCCGAACAGGAAACAGTAATTGTCAGTTAATTCTTGCTTTAGAGTGTTAAATTGTGGATCTGTTGGTAAATCAGCCAGATTTTTGTGTTCACAGAGCCAGTGCCAATATTCAATGCCGGGGAGGTAGTATTTGTCGCTGTAGGTGGAAATGAGATGTTCGGCCACTTCAGAGAGTTTTTTACCATTGAAAGCGGAAAGGTCGGGTATGAAGACAGGGGCGATTTCAAAGTCGAGAGTTTGAGTTTCGGGGTTGAGGGTATATTCACCAGCTTTGGTGGTATCAATGTCTTTCTCTAGGGCTGGATAGTCTTTAGTGGTGGGATCTTCTAGGGTGGCTTGGATTTGTTCGGTCGGAATAGCTTGGGTCCAGTATTTAAAGGTGTCCGACATGAAAGCATCGTGTTGGGTGGCCACTTCGGTCGAGAGAGTGGTTGATTCAGGACTAGATAGACCCAATTCGGCTAGTTCTTCGGGGGTGAGAGGTCGATAGTTGGCTTTAAATTCATCGGCGGGGACAGTGAAGAGTTGGTTGTCGTTGGGGTTAGTGGGGTTTTCGGGGGACATGGGGATATTATAT